>OJFB01000245.1_pt1 | contig 14709 bp, 15 predicted proteins | sample 1593811 | NCBI WGS metagenome assembly OJFB01 (sample SAMN05416736, study PRJEB24817) | seawater metagenome | isolation source: Sea water | place: Canada:Atlantic | collected 2013-07
CACGAAGAGGGACTTGCCCGTCAGTAGCAATTACTCTGTGATGTTCGTATAAATCATCATTATCAAATTCTGGAATGAAGTTTTTTGTCATAATTTATTGCCTCTTACCATCGCCCATTATTAAATCAATCACCGCATTTTTTTCAAGTTTTGATCCAGATTTTACTTTTTTGCCATTAGATTTTAATCCGCGAATAACATCCTTATAATCACGAATGTATAAGAACTTTCCAATTTTGAAACCTATGGATTGTAATTGAGTTATGGCTTGACGTTTAGATTGTCCATTTAAGTCAGGTATGGTGATATCTCTATATTTAGAAGGATTTAAAGTAAGGTAGATTTTACGTTTTTCTTTAACAAAACTTCCAGACACAGGAGTTTGTTCAATAACCGACTGTTTTGGGTATTTAGGGTTGTAACTTGCAGAATCTATGACTAAGAAATCTAAATTCAATTCCTTTAAAGTAGTTTCCACGTTCGACAAAGACATTTTATTTAAATTAGGAACCTGTATTTTTTGTTCGTGATTTGTAGTGAAACCTAGCCACCACTTTATGATTATTATTAATAATGATAGGCTAATGGTAGCGATTCCAATTTGGATAAAAAAAGACTTACTAATTAAAAACCTAAAGAAATTCATTTTTTAATTTTTTTAATGTTACAAAGGTAATGTAAAAATAGAATTAATCGAATTGGCAATTCTTTTATCTATCAACGAAATTTTAACTAAGTTTGTGTGTAAACCAACTAATAAATGCAAAAAAATATTGCCATTGTTATGGGAGGGTATTCTTCCGAAGCAGAAATTTCTTTAAAAAGTGGAGAGGTAGTCTATAATTCTTTAGATACCAGTAAATATTCCTTGTATAAAGTTTATATTTTAAAAGAGAAATGGGTTGTTTTAAATAATAATAAAGAATATCAAATTAATAAGAATGATTTTTCTTTTTTAATGGATAACCAGCATATTTGTTTTGATTGTGTATTTAATGCCATTCATGGAGATCCTGGAGAAAATGGAACACTGATTGCTTATTTTGATTTGTTAGGAATTAAACATACTTCTGCACCATTTTATCAAATGGCGCTTACTTTTAATAAAAGAGATACTCTTAGCGTTGTAAAAGAATACGGGGTACCAACAGCTACCTCTTTTTATATGCATCAAAGAGATGAAATAGTTACTGATATAATTATTAAAAAAGTTGGTTTACCATGTTTTGTGAAGCCAAATAGAGCAGGTTCAAGTTTTGGAGTTTCCAAAGTATACAAAGAAGAAAATTTAAAGGCAGCCATAGAGAAAGCATGTCAAGAAGATGAAGAAGTTTTAATAGAATCTTTTTTAGATGGTACAGAGGTTTCTGTTGGTGTTATTGAATATCAAGGAAAGTTAACCGTGTTGCCAATTACTGAAATTGTCTCTGAAAATGATTTTTTTGATTATGAAGCTAAATATGAAGGAAAGTCTCAAGAAATTACTCCAGCAAGAATATCAGCAGCTGAAAAAGAGAAAGTAGTTAGCTTGGCAACAAAAGTGTATCAAGTTTTAAATATGAAAGGCTTCTCTAGATCAGAATTTATTATTGTTGATGGGGTTCCTTACTTTTTAGAAATAAATACAGTGCCTGGAATGACAAAGGAAAGCTTATTGCCACAACAAGCAAAACATGCTGCTATTAGTCTTTCAGATTTATTTGATAATGCCATTCAGATGGCACTAAATTAAACCATATGAAAAAAGCAGTTTTTCCAGGTTCCTTTGATCCAATTACGCTGGGTCATGAAGATGTTATCACACGAGCAATTCCTTTATTTGATGAAATTACAATAGCTATTGGAATTAATTCTAATAAGAAATATATGTTTTCTTTAGAGCAAAGAATTAAATTTATTGAAGAATGCTTTCAAGAATATGACAATGTAAAAGTTGTCGCATATAAAGGCTTAACTGTAGATTTTTGTAAAACACATGCTATAGATTATATTATAAGAGGTTTACGAAATCCAGCAGATTTTGAATTTGAAAAATCTATTGCTCATACTAATAGAGATTTGGCACCCATAGAAACTATATTTTTATTAACTGCTGCAAAAACATCTTATATGTCATCATCTATTGTAAGAGAGGTTCTAATTAATGGAGGAGATGTTTCTTCTTTAGTACCCAGTTCCGTTCCTTCTAAAATAGAGTCTTAAAAAATGAAAAAATTAGGGATTCTTTTATTAGCTCTTACTTGTTTAACATGTCAACAAAAAAACAGCAACAATACCTTTATCACTCAATTTGAAAAATCTGGAGGAACAGAAACGCCTGAGTATATTGACGTTATTAGTTATTACAAAGAGCTTTCTAATTCATATCCAGAAATTTCCTTTTTTGAGATGGGTGAAACAGATGCTGGATATCCACTGCATATCGTAGTTTTTAATACTGATGGGAGAACACAATTAAATAGGATTAAAAACTCCACTAAAAACAGAGTATTAATCAATAATGGTATTCATCCAGGAGAATCTGATGGAATAGATGCATCTATGTTATTACTTAGAGATATTGTACAGAATGATTCTTTGAAAAAAAGCTATCAAAATACACTCATTATGGTCATTCCAATATACAATATTGGTGGATCACTAAACCGTAATTCACATACCAGAGCTAACCAAAATGGACCAAAAGAATACGGATTTCGTGGAAATACCAGAAACTACGATTTAAACAGAGATTTTGTAAAGCAAGACACTAAAAATGCAGCTGCTTTTGCAGAAATTTTCCATACCATAGACCCAGATATATTTATAGACAATCATGTTAGTAATGGCGCAGATTACCAGTATGCAATTTCGCATTTATTTACTCAGCACAATAAATTAGGTGGTGATTTGGGGAGGTTTATAGAAACACAAATGAGACCTGCTTTAGAAAGCTCTATGATGCAAAAGAAGATCCCAATAACTCCTTATGTAAATGTTTGGGGCGGTACTCCAAAAGAAGGATGGTCACAATTTTATGACTCTCCTAGATATTCTACAGGATACACAACCTTGTTTAATACTTTAGGAATGATGGTTGAGACACATATGTTAAAGCCCTATAAAATTCGTGTAGAGCAAACCTATGAGTTGCTTTTATCTATGTTAGATTTTACTGAAGAACGTTCTGTAGATATAAAAATAGTTCGTAAAAATGCGATTGATAAAATTTTAAAAAAGAAGATATATCCAATTACATTTGAAATTGATCCAAAAAAGGAACCCTCTGTTATTCAATTTAGAGGCTATGAAGGAGAAATAATGGATAGTAAAGTAACCAACGGAAAACGTTTGTTATATGATGTTTCAAAGCCATATTTAGAGCCTGTAGATTATTTCAATGAATACAGATCAACAAAAGAAATTACTATTCCAAAAGCGTATATTTTAAAACAAGGATGGCATCGTGTAGTAGAGCGTTTAAAAAACAATCAGATTTTTTATACTCAGTTTAAAAAAGACACCACTTTAGTTGTTGAAACACTTCATATAGATGATTATAAAACAAGAACAAGTGCATACGAGGGGCATTATTTACACCATAATACATCAGTAAAAATTGATTCGAATGCTGTTCATTTTTCAAAAGGAGATTTATATATACCCGTTCATCAGAAAGGAGCAAGATATATAATGGAAACCTTAGAACCAGAAGCTACTGATTCTTTTTTTAATTGGAATTTTTTTGACAGTGTTTTACAGCAAAAAGAAGGCTATTCTGGCTATGTTTTTGAAAATGTTGCCGAACAAATTTTAAAAGAAAATACCACTATTAAAGACGCCTTTGAAGCTAAGATGGCTACAGATAAAGATTTTGAGAAAAACCCAAGAGCTCAGTTAAACTTTATTTACAAAAGAAGTTTACATTACGAAAAAGCACATTTTTTACTACCTATTTATAAAGCCTATGAATAGGCAAAACAAGTTTTTATAAAGCATTATTTTTACTAACTTGTTCATCTAATAAAACCTACCATGCAAACACTTACAATAAACGGACAAGACTATCAAGTTAATGCTCCAGAAAGCATGCCTTTATTATGGGCAATAAGAGATTTAATCGGGCTTACAGGAACCAAGTTTGGTTGTGGGATTGCACAATGTGGAGCCTGTTCTATTATGATAGATGGAACAGTTGTTCGTTCATGTAGCACCATGGTTAGCCAAGGTGTTGGTAAAAATATCACAACCATTGAAGGCACTTCAGATAGTCTTATAGCTTTACGACAAGCCTGGCGAGACAATAGCGTACCACAATGTGGTTATTGTCAATCTGGTCAGTTAATTTCTGCAGCTGAATTATTAGACACCAATGAAAACCCAACAGATAATGATATAGACAATGCTATGAGTGGAAATATTTGTAGATGCGGAACCTATGTTAGAATTAAAAAGGCAATAAAAGAAGCAGTTGAACTTAAAAAACAAGTCTAATGGAAAAGATAGAAATGAAACGAAGAGATTTTGTAAAAATATTTGGTTTAGCAACTGGAGGTCTACTTCTTGGATGTAATGTTTCTGCAGATAAAGTAGTTGTGAATACTTTAGAGGATGGAATTTCTTTTGTTCCAAATCTTTTTATTCAATTGCAGAAAGATGGTACAGTAACAATTGTTGTTGCGCGTTCAGAAATGGGACAAGGCATAAGAACTTCTATGGCTTCAGCTATTGCTGAAGATTTGGAGGCAGATTGGCAATATATTACTGTGCAACAAGCAACAGGTGATGCAAAATTTGGAAATCAAAATACAGACGGCTCAAGAAGTATTAGAACACTGTTAAAACCCATGCGAAAAATGGGAGCAATGGCTCGTTCTATCTTAGAACAAGCAGCTGCTAAAAAATGGAACATAGCTGCTTCAGATTGTAAAGCAGAAAATCATTTTGTAGTAAATAGTTCAACAGGAGAAAAAGTGTTTTTTGGTGATTTGGTAGAAGAAGCAAAAACAATTGCTATTCCTTCTGATGAAAACATAATATTAAAAGACAAAAAGGATTTTAAATATATAGGAAAAAAAGTAGTTCGTGGAATAGATATGGAAGATTTCCTTCATGGAAAAGCCAACTACGGATTAGACGCTCGATTACCAAACATGAAATTTGCAGCGATAGCTAGAAGCCCCGTTACTTTTGGATCTGTAAAAAGTTTTGACCCCTTTGAGGCAACAGAAATTACTGGAGTAGAACAGGTGGTTCAATTAGATAGATTAATACCTCCGGCAGGACAGTTTTTTGGTATGTTGGGTGGTGTAGCTGTAATTGCAAACAATACATGGTCTGCTTTTCAAGGAAAAAATAATTTGAATGTTGAGTGGGAGTCTGGTATAAATGAATCTTATGATACAGAGAAGTTTAAAGAAAAATTAATCAGTAGAATTCACAATAAAGCAAAAGTAGTTCCGCCTTTCAAAGGAAGTATAGAGAAGGCTTTTAACAATGCAGATAAAGTAATTGAAGCAACTTATACAATGCCTCATTTAGCTCACGCACCAATGGAAGTGCCAAATGCTTTGGCATGGGTTCGTGACGGGAAATGTGATGTTTGGGCGCCAGTTCAAGATCCTCAAACAGTACAAGCTGAAATTGCTCATTTCTTTGGGTTTGCATTAGAAGATATTACCATTAATGTAATGATGTTAGGAGGTGCCTTTGGTCGAAAATCAAAATCAGATTTTGTAGTGGAGGCTGTTGCATTGTCTCAAAAAATAAAAGCACCTGTACAAGTAGTTTGGACTCGTGAAGATGATATTCAACATAGTTTTTACCATGCTCAAAATGCACAATATTTAAAAGGATCATTAGATGAAAACGGGAAAGTAACAGGGTGGTTGCACCGCGTAGCATTCCCATCTATCACCTCTAGTTTCAAGCCAATGTCTAATTATATAGCTGGTTTTGAGTTAGGAATGGGGTTTACCAATAATCCATATGTAATAGAAAATGTACAAATAGAAAATGCAAAAGCAGAATCTCATTTACGAATTGGGTGGTTGCGTTCGGTTTCTAATATTATTAGTGGATTTGGAGTCAATTCTTTTGTGGATGAATTAGCGATCGCTTCAGGAAAAGACGCTATTGAGTTCCGATTAGATTTGTTAGGGAAAGATAAAGTTTCAACGGCAGCATCTCCTCATCCATTCAATGTAGCACGATTGAAAAATGTTTTGATAGAAGCAAAAAAGTTATCAAATTGGGGAAGAAAATTACCAGAGGGTCATGGTATGGGCGTTGCCATTCATTATAGTTTCTATAGTTATGTAGCAACTGTAGTAGAGGTTTCTGTAAAAAGCGAAAAAGTGAAAGTAGAAAATATCTATTCTGTATTAGATTGTGGAATGTATGTCAATAGAGATGCTGTAATCAACCAAATGGAAGGCGCAGCAATTTTTGGAATGTCTCTCACTATGTTTGGAAAAATATCTACCAAAAATGGTGCTGTAGAACAAAGTAATTTTCACGATTATCAAATGACACGAATGATAGATGCACCAAATATTCATGTTCACTTAGTTGATAATGACGAAGATCCAACAGGAGTTGGAGAGCCCGGAGTACCGCCAGTTTCAGCTGCTATTACCAATGCTGTTTTTAATGCTTCAGGGAAACGAGTAAGATCTTTACCGTTGTCTGATCATGGAATGGTTTAGTAATTTAAGACTTAAGAAAACCTTCTACAAAAAGCTTATTTGTTAAAACTTATATTCAGAAAGTGACTTTGGAAATTTTTCTGGATTTGCCACCAAATGATACCGAGGATCATCAATATCTTCTTCAATTATTTGATGAAAAATAGGGCTTGCTTTGTATAATAATATCTTACAATCTGCACTCAGATGTTTTAGTGTGATTTTTTTTCCAGCAGCTTGGTATTTTTCAACGAGTACGAAAATTGCTTCCAAAGCAGAATGATCAGAGACTCTAGATTCTACAAAATCAATTTCTACTGAGTCTGGATCATTTTTTACATCAAATTTATCATTAAAAGCAGTAATGCTTCCAAAGAACAATGGCCCCCATATCTCATATACTTTTGTTCCGTCTTCTCTAATGCGTTTTCTAGCTCTAATACGTCTTGCATTTTCCCAAGAGAAAACCAAGGCACTTACAATTACTCCTGCAATAACAGCAATTGCTAGATCAAAAACAACAGTCAGTCCAGAAACTAAAATCAAAACAATGAGATCTGAAACAGGAATCTTGTTCATAATCCTAAAACTAGACCAAGCAAAGGTGCCAATAACAACCATAAACATTACTCCTACTAATGCGGCAATTGGAACTTGTTCTATATAGGAAGAAGCAAATAATATAAAGATTAATAACATTACTGCAGCGGTAATTCCAGACAAACGTCCTCTACCACCGCCTTTAATATTGATGATGGATTGCCCAATCATAGCACAACCACCCATTCCTCCGAAGAAGCCTGTAACAATATTTGCACCACCCTGTGCGATACACTCACGATTAGAATTTCCGCGTGTTTCTGTTAAATCATCTACTAAATTAAGAGTCATCAAAGATTCTATTAATCCAATAGCAGCAAGAATCCCTGCGTACGGAAGAATAAATAAGAAAGTCTCTAAATTCATTGGAATTTTAGAAAAGGTATCTAATACTGGAATTGGAAGTCCACCTTTTAAACCGTCTCCACCACCATCACTTATAAAAGATCCAACAGTTGCAACATCTAGATTAGAAAAGATCACAATACCGGCTACCACCAAAATAGCAATTAATGCTTCAGGTAATTTTTTTGTTGCCTTGATTTTTGGCAATCCCCACATAATCAACATCGTTAGCCCAACTAGACCAATCATCATATATAAGTTCTGGCCTTCAAGCCAAACTTTTTCACCACCAACAGTAGTTTTAAACATGCCAAGTTGGGATAAGAAAATAACAATAGCCAATCCGTTTACAAAGCCCATCATTACTGGATGAGGTATCAAACGAACAAATTTTCCAAGTTTTAAAACTCCAGCCAATACCTGAATAACCCCCATTAAAATTACTGTTAGAAAAAGATAGTACAAACCAAGATTTTCACTCTCTGCTCCCATAGCATTTCCCTCGCTTACTAAGCTCACCATTACAACAGCTAATGCTCCTGTTGCTCCAGAAATCATTCCAGGTCTTCCACCAAAAACAGCAGTAATTAAGCCTACCATAAATGCCGCGTACAAACCAACCAGGGGATCTACACCAGCAACAAATGCAAAAGCTACTGCTTCTGGAACCAGTGCTAAAGCTACTGTGATTCCCGAAAGAATATCATTTTGTGCGTTTTTTACTCTTTTTCTAACGAATGCATTCATGTTTTATTGGGTTTTTTTAGAAGTCGGCAAAGATAGTAGAATAAATGAAACACTCATAGAGTGCTTTATGAAATTACAGGATTGAAAGAACTAATAATTAGAATGTTACTTTTGATAAAATGCTCTAAAAACCAAATGAATATTTCCATAGCTATTTTCTAATGCAGCTACAGAATCTTTTTTATTTTTAAATATGGCGACGGTAATTCCTTCTTCTAGTTGAGGTGTTAAAACTTCTTCAGTAGTCGTTTCCATATGAAACCAATGAGTTTCTTTTAATCTATTTTGATTGTTTTGAAAGAAAACATGATAGGTAGTAATTAAAAATTCACCTAATATAAGTTTAGAAACACCACATTCTTCTTTAACTTCTCTCAAAGCCGCTTCTTTAATTTGTTCTCCTTTTTCAATTCTTCCTTTAGGAAGGTCCCATTTACCTCCTCTAAAAATAAATAAAAATTCTCTTTGTTCATTTAAAACTAAACCACCCGAAGCGCTAATCACTTTAAAATTACTTTTAAAATCTTCCCAAGATTTTTGAAGGTCAGAACAGAGCAATACTATACCTTTGATTCTTCCTTCTGTTATTTTATGAATGATTTCTGAAATGATGGCGTTTTTGAAGTGTAGCAGATCAAAATCACTTTCTAAAAACAAAGAATCTGTTAAAATAATAGGTCTTTCATTAATAAAAACTTTATACATTTGCCTACATGATTTTACACAAAGATACAGCAAAAAAAACAGCAGAAGTTTTACTTAAAGTGAAAGCTATAAAGTTAAGCCCATCAGATCCATTTACATGGGCTTCAGGATGGAAGTCTCCAATTTATTGCGATAATAGAGTTACGTTATCTTACCCCCCTGTTCGTGTATTCCTAAAAGAAGAAATTGCAAAAATTGTAGAGTTACAATATGGCAAGCCAGATGTAATTGCTGGAGTAGCCACAGGAGCCATAGCTATCGGTATTTTAGTAGCTCAAGAACTTGGTGTTCCATTTATTTATGTAAGACCAGAGCCTAAAAATCATGGTCGCAAAAATCAAATAGAAGGTCATTTAGAAAGTGGCCAAAATATAGTGGTAATTGAAGACTTAATAAGTACTGGGAAAAGCAGCTTAAATGCTGTAAAAGCTTTAAAAGAGTCTGGAGCAGTAGTAAAAGGAATGGTTGCTATTTTCTCTTATGGATTTGATATTGCTACTGATAATTTTAAAAATAGCAATGTAGCTTTAACTACGTTGAGTAATTATTCTCATTTGTTAGAACAAGCGATGGATAGTAAATATATTACTGAAAAAGAATTAGAGACATTGTCTGAGTGGAGAAAAGACCCTGGAAACTGGAAATCATAAGCATATGAATATTGAAGGAAAAAAAGTAGAGATAGCGAAATCATCAAAAGAAGCCTATGAGTTTTTCATGATGCTAGAAAATTTTGAATTACTTATGCCGTCAAGTACACAAAAATTTGAAGTTGATGGGGATTCATTTTTATTTGCATTAAAAGGAATGCCAGAAATTAGGCTTGCTTTAGGGAATAGTGTTGAATATTCTAAAGTAAGTTTAGGTGCTGCTAGCAGTAAATTAGCGTTTACATTAGAAGCTAATATATCTACTATTTCTGAAAACTCCAGCAATGTTCAATTACAATTTGAAGGAGATTTTAATCCTATGATGGCTATGATGGTTAAAAAACCATTGACCAGCTTTATTGACACTCTTACAGAAAATATTGCTAAACTTTAGCAAATGAAATCTCTTTAAGTCCATATTCAACAGTAGTATTGTCTTCTAATTGTATTTGTAAATTTCCAACAGATGAAACTCCAATAATAATACCCATAAAAAGTTGATTTGCCTTTTTATCTATAAAAGTAGTTGGAATACCTTTCTTGTATAAAGCTTCATGATACTCTTCATGGGTTTGACTAAGGTTTCCCAATTCAATAGAAGAGATTCTGTACTTAATTTTTTCTACTATTTTATTCATCAGAGGTTCAATGTCTATATCTTTTTTTAAAATATTTTTTAAAGAGCTTGCATTAAAAAGTTCCTCAGGAAATTTTTCTTGATTTACATTTAACCCAATTCCAATAATTGTATTTTTTATTTTTAGATGAGAAAAGGTGGTTTCAATCAGAATTCCACAGATCTTTTTTTTAGCTGACATAATGTCGTTGGGCCACTTAATGCATAATTTCGGAATATTATATGTTAAAAGAGTATCGTAGATAGCTAATGAAATAGCAAAGTTTAGATAGGCTTGATCTTTTATTTTAAGTTTTTTTAAATGGGTGAATATGCTGAATGTTAGGTTCTTATATGGTTCGGATGTCCATGAGTTGTTCATTTGTCCTCGTCCAGAAGTTTGAGTGTTTGCAACAGCAATAGTGTACTCTTCAAGCGAAGAATTTTGAGCCAATTCTTTTAAAAAAGAATTGGTAGAGTTGGTGGCATTAATTTTGATTAATCTCAAGTGTTAAAGAAAGTGTAAACTAATTAAATACTACGCAATATACTCGCAAAAAAATAATAACTTTGTATTAAATATAAAAAAATTAATGGTAAAAAAACCAGTTAGTACAGATGAGCTAATATCTGTAATTATAAAGGGTATTGATGATGTAAAGGGAGATGACATTCAATTGATAGACTTAAGACAAATAGAGAACACTGTATGCGATTATTTTATTATTTGTTCAGGAAATTCAAATACACAAGTGAATGCAATAACTGGATCTATTCAGAAATTAGTTAGTAAAGAATTAAAAGATAAGCCCTGGCATATTGAAGGTCAAAATAATTCAGAATGGATTTTGATGGATTATGTAAATGTAGTAGTGCATGTTTTCCAAAAGCAAATAAGAGAATTCTATGATATAGAAAGTCTATGGGGAGATGCAAAAATAACTGAAATAAATCCTGTTTAAAAAAAAATAGATGAGCGAAAAGAATAAAAATTCAACACCAAATGTGCCTAAATTTAAGTTCAACATGTACTGGATTTATGGAGCGATTTTTGTTGCTATTATAGGAATTAGTTTTATCAATGAAGCCTCATTTTCTACAAAGAAAATTTCAACTAATAAGTTTTTCAAAATATTAGAATCCAATGATGTGGGTAAAATTCTCATCATAAATAAAAATATAGCTGAGGTTTACATCAAAAAAGAAGCTGAAACGAAAGAAAAATACAAACAACAAGCGACATCCCCTCTATTTAGAAAAGGATCCCCGTTATTTCAATACGATTTTGGAGATTTACAAAATTTTGAAAATAAATTAAATCAATATAGGGTAAATAAAAATTTAGATTTTGATGTAGATTCAGATTCTAGAGGTAGTTTTTTTGAGTCTATTATTGGTTTTTTACCTTTTATCCTACTAATTGCCATTTGGATTTTCTTCATGAGAAGAATGTCAGGAGGAGGGAGCGGCGGCGGCGGCGGTCAAATTTTTAACATAGGGAAGTCAAAAGCTAAATTATTTGATAAAGACACAAAAGTAAAAACAACTTTTGAAAATGTAGCTGGTTTAGAAGGTGCAAAAGAGGAAGTACAAGAAATTGTAGATTTCTTAAAAAACCCAGGTAAATATACAGCTTTAGGTGGAAAAATACCTAAAGGTGCATTATTAGTTGGACCTCCCGGAACAGGTAAGACATTATTGGCAAAAGCAGTAGCAGGTGAAGCAGAAGTTCCTTTTTTCTCATTATCAGGGTCAGATTTTGTAGAAATGTTTGTAGGAGTCGGAGCTTCTAGAGTTCGAGATTTATTTAAGCAGGCTGCTCAAAAATCACCATCTATAATTTTTATTGATGAAATAGATGCCATTGGAAGAGCTCGTGGAAAAAACAGCATGACAGGTGGAAATGATGAACGTGAAAATACTCTGAATCAATTATTGACAGAAATGGATGGTTTTGGTACAGATGTAAATGTTATCGTATTAGCAGCAACTAATAGGGCAGACGTATTAGACTCAGCTTTAATGAGAGCAGGACGTTTTGACAGACAAATCTACGTAGACCTACCAGATATTAAGGAAAGAAAAGAAATTTTTGAAGTACACATAAAACCTTTGAAATTAGCTGATGATGTTAAGATTGAATTTTTAGCACAGCAAACTCCTGGTTTTTCTGGTGCTGATATCGCAAACATGTGTAATGAAGCAGCTTTAATTGCAGCAAGAGGTAACAAAAAAGCAATACATCATCAAGATTTCTTAGATGCTGTAGACAGAATTGTTGGAGGTTTGGAAAAGAAAAATAAAGTTATTACTCCAAAAGAGAAAAAAACAATAGCATTTCACGAAGCAGGTCATGCAACAGTTAGTTGGATGCTAGAACATGCAGCGCCATTAGTAAAAGTTACAATTGTTCCAAGAGGTCAAAGCCTAGGAGCAGCATGGTATTTACCTGCGGAAAGAATGATAGTTCAGACAGAACAAATGTTAGACGAAATGTGTGCTACTCTTGGTGGAAGGGCTGCTGAAAAAATAATTTTTAATAAAATTTCAACAGGAGCATTAAGTGATTTAGAGAAAGTAACTAAACAGGCCAGAGCTATGGTAACTGTTTATGGTTTGAATGAAAAGGTTGGAAACATAACTTATTACGATTCATCAGGTAATGACTCATTTGTAAAGCCATATAGTGAAAATACAGCAAAAACTATAGATGAAGAAATTTCTAAAATGATAGAATTACAATATCAAAGAGCTATTGAAATTCTTGATAATAATAAAGAAAAGTTATCCACTTTAGCTGAGTTATTATTAGAAAAAGAGGTTATTTTTAAAGATGATTTGATGAAAATTTTCGGGAAAAGGCCTTTTGAGGATGAGCTTACAGAGATAAAAGCAGAAGAGAAAGTTATCAAACAAACAGAAGATAAAGAAGATAAAGAAGACAAAGAACCAGAAAAAATTATTTTTTAAATGAATTTTTTAAAAAAATTATTTAAAGGTAACAAACCAACAAAAGAAGAAGTGACTATCAATCCAAGGGTTAATTTATCTTTAGAGGATGTTTTTGTTAATAATTTTATTGCCAAAGGAGGTAAGTTTCTTTATTGTGTTTCTGAAAAAGAAATTATTAATAACTTAACTAAAATTTTGTCTGAAAATAATTGGAATATAATTACATGTTTTGATGAAGCTATTAAAGTTTTTCTAACAAAATTAAATGTTACTGTTCAGAGAGAGGTAGACATAACAAAGCCTTTTTTTACAACTTGTGAACACTTAATCTCTGATAATGGAGACATTCTTTTTTCATCTAACCAACTGATTACACACAAAATATCTTCTTTAACAGATGATTTTATAGTTTTTGCAAAAACAAGTCAATTTGTAAAAGATAGAGGAGAAGGTTTAACAGGAATTAAAACGAACTGTAAAGAAAGTATACCCACAAATATAAGTGCGGTAAGGAAATACCGTATAGAAAACGAAGATGATAATTTTTTAAATTATGGTAATAGCAACTCGAAGAACTTATATTTATTACTTTTAGAAGATTTATAATATGACAAACCTTCTTAAGAGAGGAATTTCTGGACTTATTTATACAGTGCTTTTTATTGGTGCTATCATTTATTCAAAAGAATCATATTTAGGGCTCATTATAATGTTTGGTTTTGTCTGTATATGGGAGTTTTTCATGATAATAAAATATAAAAACTTTCTAATATATATACTATTTTTAGTTCTGATATATTTGCAATATCCTAATTTTAAGTCTTCTTTAATAAGTCATATTTTACTCATATTATGTCTGTCCGGATCTATTCATCTATTGATAAACCTTTTTCTAAAAAAAAAGACTTATCCTTCAAATACAATTCAGAAATTAGACATATCTATCCGATATTTACTTTTGTCTTTTGTCTTTTTAATTTTACTTCCATTTGTAAATGGTGAGTATAAAGAATCAATTATACTATCATTGGTTTTCTTTATTTGGGTAAATGATAGTTTTGCTTTTTTTGTCGGAAAAAATTTTGGTAAAAAAAAATTATTTGAAAGTATCTCACCAAAAAAAACTGTTGAGGGCTTTCTAGGAGGTGTAATTTTTACACTAATTACTGCATTTATGCTATCACATTTTGAAAATTTTTTATCCCTAACTCAATTGATAGTAGTTTCATTAATAGCTTCTATATTTGGTTCCATAGGTGATTTAGTAGAATCAAAATTTAAAAGACAAGCTAAAATTAAAGATAGTGGAACTATTATGCCGGGTCATGGTGGATTATTAGATAGATTAGACAGCTTATTGTTTGTAGCTCCATTTGTATACTGTCTCTTATACACATCTCCGAGCCCACGAGACTCCTGAGCATCTCGT
>OJFB01000249.1_pt1 | contig 14636 bp, 11 predicted proteins | sample 1593811 | NCBI WGS metagenome assembly OJFB01 (sample SAMN05416736, study PRJEB24817) | seawater metagenome | isolation source: Sea water | place: Canada:Atlantic | collected 2013-07
GACAGTCTTTGTATAGTTCATTATTCTTGTATCCTATTTTTATTTGGATTCATGATTCCAATATCAAAATCTGAGCTTGGCTCAATGCCAGCCTCTTTATCAAAAGCTTTGGCGCCATCTATATAGACTTTTTCAGCTAGGGCATAAACACTAAAAGGGTTTTTCGACCAGAGAACTACATCAGCATTTTTTCCAACTTTTAAAGATCCAGTTTGGTCGTATATTCCAGCTGCTTTTGCTGGGTTGCTTGTAATCCATTTCATTGCTCTTGCTTTAGTTATTTCAAAGCCTGCTTTTAGTCCTGCAGACAATGCTTTCGATGCCTCTTGATTAAGATGTTGAATCCCTATCGCGTCATCTGAATGAACTATAGCGCAACCAGTTCCATTTCTTGCTTGATCAACTATGGCTACATTTGCCTGAACCATGTCATAGGCTTCATGTTTAAAGCCCCACCAATCTGCCCACATGGCGGCACAAATATTATTTTCAGCCAAAAGATCGGCTATCTTGTATGCCTCAACAGCATGATGGAAGGCAGTAATTTTATAACCAAACTCATTAGCAATATCTATCATCATCGCCATTTCTTCGGCTCTATAACAATGATTCTGAATCAATATTTCACCCCTTAATACACCAGCAAGTGTCTCTAGCTCAAGATCTCTAGTTGGTTTATAACCAAGTTCTTTAGCTTCATCTGACTTTGATTCATATTCATCCAAACGACTTAAATAGGCTTCTGCTTTAATCCAAGATTTTCTATAGCCAGCAATATTACCCATTCTCGTTGAGGGTGCCTGACTTCTATTCCCATAAACACGTTTTGGATTTTCGCCACAAGCCATTTTCAATGAATGCGGTGCATTAGGAAACTTCATTGAATTAATAGTATTTCTTTGAATATTTTTTGCTGTTACTCCCCTTCCTCCAATTAAGTTAGCTGATCCAGGTAGGACATGAAAAGAAGTTATGCCTCCCTTTAGAGCTAAGGCAAATTGAGGATCTTGAACCCATATGGAATGTTCAGCCCATACATCTGCAGTTACAGGACTTGTAGATTCATTACCGTCTGAGCTTGTTGTTACTCCAGGAGCTGAATACACCCCCATGTGCGAATGAATATCGATAATACCAGGTGTAATCCATTTTCCAGCAGCATCAACCACTGTAAATTCAGATGATGCTGGAAGATCTTTACCTAGAGCAATTATTTTTCCATCTTTTATAAGTAAATCAGTATCCAAGAACTCGTTGCCCTCGCCATCATAAATATTAGCACCTCTAAATAAAGTATTAGTTTGAGGCATTGGCACATAAGTAGACTCAAAGGGGATAGTGCTTGAGGCTGAGGAAATATTTACAAAGGAAAGAAGGATTGTAAGTAAAGTAGTTATTTTTAATTTTTTGTAATTTTTCATATTACAAATAATTATGCTCTATAATTCTATTTTTTTAAAACATAATTAATAAGTTTATGTCATCTAAAATCGCACAAATTATTGAATCTCTCGAAAAAGGAGAGATAGAAATAACATTTAAGTCATTGAAAAGTGGAAGGAACATAACTGAAAAATGCACTTTGAATAAAAATTTAACTCCCAAAGGCTTTTCCATCAAGCAGAGCTTAGAGGCTGAATCTATACTTTGCTACTTAACCAAAAAAAAGCGGTGGGAAGATATAAGAAAAGAGACTATTGTTAGTCATAATGACATTTAAAGAGATGGCTTCATGAAATCATACCAAGTAATAGAAAGCGGAGCTCCACTGAAGGAGTGTGAACTTGAGATTCCAGTTCCTAAGAATGATGAGATTTTAATCAAAACAATAGCCTGCGGTGTTTGTCATACAGATGTTCATATTCATGAAGGTTTCTTTGATGTGGGTAACGGTAAAAAGATGCAATCAAGATTAACTCAACCCTTAACCATGGGTCATGAAATTTTTGGAGAAGTTGTTTCTATTGGAGAAGACGTAAAAGATATTGAGATTGGCAAAAAATTTGTAGTTTATCCTTGGATTGGATGCGGCGAATGCAATTCATGTATAGAAGATAATGAGCATGAGTGCGGTCCACTTACTGCTCAAAATATTGGAGTATCTGTTGATGGAGGTTATGGAGAATTTGTTTTAGTAAAGGACTCGAAATATCTCTTTGATGCCGGCGATACTCCTGATGAATTGGCCGGAAGCTATGCTTGCAGAGGTCTTACTGCATATAGTGCACTTAAAAAAGCAAATCCAAAACCAAATGATAAAAAGCTAGTAATTATTAGTGCTGGGGGACTGGGCTTGTTAGCAGTAAAAATTGCGCAAGCTGCTTTTAACGTAAATCCAATAGTGGTAGATATTGATGATGCAAAACTTGCAATTGCAAAAGCTGCAGGTGCTTCAGAGGTAATTAATTCTATGCATGAAGGAGCCAAAGAAAGAATCATGGAACTAACTGGCGGCGGTGCAACTGCTGTTATTGACTATGTTGGAGCAGAGGCATCTGTAAAATTTGGCTATGATTTATTTGGCTTTAATAAAAATGGTCTGTATATATTAGTTGGTATGTTAGGTGGTAAATTTGAAGTGCAGCTTCCATTAATGACATTTTCATCAAGAACTCTGAAAGGAGTCTATCTTGGAAGTATTAAAGAAATGGCAGAACTTATGGAACTGGTTAAAGCTGGAAAAATAGAACCAGTTCCTGTAGAAACTAGACATATATCAAAAGTTAATGATACTATTTCGGAATTAAAGGAAGGAAAAATAAAAGGATTAGTTTCACTTATACATTAAAGGATATGAAAAGCTTAAACAATAAATTATTTCTTTCTTTAGCAGCATTTCTTTTTGTAACAGCCGTTTCATCTGATCCATTAATCCATGATCATCTTGATAGCAGCAACTCAACAGTTGAATGTGAGTATTGTGAAAATAAAACATTCGATGCCTCAGAAGCAAAAACTCAAGTCGATAATACCTTTATATCTGTATTAGCTTCCTGCGAAGTAAAAAAGAATTTTCATTCCCCGTCTTTTCAAAATTTTCAATCAAGAGCTCCGCCAAAAAGTTAAATTTTTAGTTTTTTAATTTAATTTTTTTTAAGGAGTTCATATGAACAAATATTTATTGTCGCTAATAACTTTTAGCGTATTTACTAACGTTTTACTTGCTCAAGATATGGAAGAGGTTGTTGTAACCTCTTCTTTAGTTGATTCAAGTGAAATTACTAATCCTCTCTACGTTATAGATGGGGATGATATTAATGATGACGCAACAACTAGCTTAGGTGAAGCGGTTGATAGTTATCTAGGTGTTTCTATAGCAGACTATGGCTCTGCTGTTGGACAGCCAATTATAAGAGGCATGTCAGGTCCAAGAGTTAAGATTCTTAAGAATGGAATGGTAAACCGAGATGTTTCTGGACTCGGGGCTGATCATTTAAATGATGTTGACTTAAACAATATCGAACAAATTGAGATTGTAAAAGGTCCTTCCTCGTTGCTATATGCTAATGGAACAATTGGTGGAATTATTAATGTTGTTGATGATTGTGTTGCGCCGAAAGACTTCGATAAGCCTGAACTTTTTGTAACGCTTGAAAGCCAATCTGTTAATGATGGTGATACAAAAGCCATCAATTATAAAAACAATATAAATGGCTTCAATGTTAATTTTGGTTACAAAGAATCTAAGTTTGGTAACTTCGATGTTCCAAATGGCGCCCTCATTCATGAAGAAGAAGATCATGATGAGCATGAAGAAGAAGATCATGATGAGCATGAGGAAAACTTAGGTTATATAAATAATTCTGATTATGCAGTTGAGGCTACAAAATTCGGTATTTCAAAGGTTGGGGATTGGGGTTATTTTGGTTTCTCATTAGATAGTCTTCAGAGTGTTTATGGCATTCCTTTTCATGGAGATGAGCATGAAGAAGAAGGTCATGATGAGCATGGAGATGAGCATGGTGATGAAGAGGAAGAGCATGAAGAAGAAAGAATTTTCTCAACAACTGATTCAGAATCTTTTACTATCAAGGGTTTGTATAACGTAAATGGTAATTTAATTAATTCGATTTCTTATAACTACCGAGACACGGATTATTCGTTGGTTGAAGCACATGCAGAAGAGGAAGGTCATGATGAGCATGAAGAGGAAGAGCATGAAGAGCATGCACCTACTCTATTTAAAACTGATTCTTCAGAATATGGGGCTATCTTTGATATATCTAACGATAATATGACACAAAAAATTGCATTAAATCTTGTAGATGAATCTTCATCAATTGTTGGTGAAGAAGCATTCATGAATCCCGCAAAAAGTGAAGAATTTACTATTGGTTACTATGCGAGCAAAGATTTAGAAGCTTTTAAAGTTGATTTTGGTTTGAGATTAGATCAAATCGATAGAACTGGTAGTGTCACTGATGAAGATCATGGAGATGTGGATTATTACAGTATTGATGATACTACTAATAGTTTTGCAGTTAGTTTAGGAAGAGAACTAAGTGATACTTTAGATATGAGCATCGGTTATGCGAGCGTAGAAAGGCTCCCTTCAGTTATTGAGCTTTTTATGAATGGGCCTCACTTAGCAACTGGGAGACTTGAAACTGGTAATCCTAATTTAAAAAGTGAGACATCAAATAATTTTGATATCACTTTTAATTTTGACAACGGAGATTATTATGGTGTCGCGAGTTTCTATATTAATGATGTAGATAACTACATAACTCTTATGGATGAAGAGGACGATCATGAAGATGAGCATGAAGATGAGCATGAAGATGAGCATGGAGATGAGCATGGAGATGAGCATGGAAATCTAATTCACGCGAATTACGTTCAAGAAAATGCAGAGTTTGATGGATACGAATTTGAATTTGGAAGAATTCTAAGCCTTGGGTCTGGTGAATTAACTTTATCCTTTGGTAGAGATGTCGTTAATGCAAAATTCTCTGATGGGCACTATGTTCCAAGAATCAATCCTTCAAGAAACATCTATTCTCTAGCATATACACAAGATGATCTTGTCTTTAGGCTAAGTATGAAGGACGTTGACAAGCAAAATGACTTTGGTGAAGGTGAAACAGCTACTGATGGATATCAAATGCTAGACACAAGACTTACTAAGTCATTCGATATAAGTGGTAAGAGCAAGCTAAGGGTCTCTTTATTCGGGAAAAATCTTCTTGACGAAGCAGCTAGAAATCATGCTTCTTTTGTTAAGAATGAGGTTCCACTTCCTGGAAGAAATTATGGAATTAAATTTAACTTAACCTATTAATTAATTTCATTAAAAATTTATATTCTTAAAACCCATTACATAAATGGGTTTTAAGATATTTATATTAAATTTATGATAAACACTCAATTAGCATCCGATAAATTGGCAATAATGTTATCTACGATTTGCGTTATTCATTGCTTTTTTTTTCCTTCTTTAATAATACTTTCTGCTGGTTTCTTATCGTTTTCCTTAGAAAGCGAATTAATACATAGTTTAATATTATTATTAACACTCCCAATTAGTATCTTTGCTTTAGCTCATGGGTATGAGAACCATAAGACTATAACTTTTCTTCTAATAGGTATTTTTGGATTAACAATACTTGTTGCTGCAATTCTCCTAGGTGAGAGTTTTTTTGGAGAATTTGGAGAGAAAGGATTAACCTTAATTGGTTCTTGTTTTGTTGCGTACTCTCACTTTAATAATTATAAAATTTGTTTAAAATCAGATTGCTCCTGTCACGATAACTAAAAATCACGCATAAAAATCGGGCACAACTACCTTAAGAAAACATTGTCTTGTAGAATGTCTTTTTTATAATTCAAATTACAATGCATATAAAGCTCAGATTAATTTATCTAATATTATTATCATCTTTTGCTTCTGCAGATCTGCAAATTGAAGAGTTAATCACAACAGGAACTCTTTTAAAAAATCCTGAACAAGATTCTTCTCCTGTTGAAGTCATTACTGAAGATGATTATAAAAATTTCAATATATCTAATATTGCTGAAATAAGTAAATATATTAGCTCGTCTTCTGGCTCACACTTTCAAGCAAATACCTTGGATGGGGTAGATCAGGGAATGGCAGCAATTACCTTGAGAGGACTAGATCATTCATCAACTCTCCTATTAATAAACTCAAAAAGACAAACTTTTGCTGGCACCCCATCAAATGAGGGAGAAGGATATATCGACGCAAATATCATCCCAGAGATTGCACTTAAACAGGTTGAAATATTAAAAGAAGGGGCTACATCTCTTTATGGTTCCGATGCAGTTGCTGGTGTTGTTAATATGATTACATATAGAAATTTTGACGGGCTTAAATTTCAAGCTGGTCATCAAAGAACATCAAGATATGATCAAAATGACTCCACGATAGGAATGCTATATGGCTCCAAATATAACAAAGGCTCATATGTTTTGGGGCTTAATATATTAAAAAGATCTCCTTTGTCTGCTTCAGAAATACCAGGAATTGCAGAACTTGCAATAAGTGGTTTAGGTAGGTCATTTTTAATATTAGAGGCTGATTCATTATCATCTGGTATATGGGCAGGTAATTACTCTAAGGGTCAAAAAATTCCAGATCCAAATTGCTTAACCAATGGAGGGGTTTTAACAAACTCAAAAACTTGTGGCTTCTTGTATGGAAATAGGTTTAACGTAGTCAATGATGAAGATCATATTAAGTTTTACTCAAGCTTGAAGCATGAAGCAGATAATTTTTTATATGAACTTACCTTTATGTCTTCGAATATAAATGTAAATGATAATCCTCAATCACCCTCATATCCTGCTTTACCTTTTCTCTCAAGATTGATTCAGCCCAATGAGGGAGGAAACCCTTTTAATGTGCCTGTAAAATGGTTTGGTCGTCCTTTGGGATCTGAGGCTGCTTCTCCAAATTCACCAAAAGATATTAAGCAATATCATCTCAGCCAAACAATATATTCTTCTATTGCGGATGATACAGATATGGAGTTATCTTTTACTAAAAGTAATCATTCAAACAATCACATCAGACCAGACATAATTGATTCTAGGTTTCTAGATTCCATTAATGGAACAACTATGGGTATTTCTGGTGGAGATCTACTATTTTGGAATCTTTTTGATTCATCTCAAAACTCACAAGCACTTATTGATTATGTAAGAGGTGCGGAGACCTCTACCAAAGAAGCTGGCTTGGAAAGTTTAGATCTTATATTTAGATCTAATTTATGGTCTGATTATTCAGTAGCTTATGGAGTGCAAGTAAATAAAGAGTACTTAGAAATTTCATATGATGAGTTGAGCAGAGCTGAGTTTGATGAGGACGGAAAGATAATAAAAACTGCTGATTTGTTCTTTTTAGGCGGAGGGAAAAACGTATCTAAATCGAGAGATAAATATGCTAGTTTTTTTGAAATTGAGAAAGAGTTTATAGACAGCCTTGATGTGAGAATAGCTGGAAGATTTGAAGATTTTGGAAATGATTCATCCTTTGATCCAAAATTATCACTTAAGTATAATCCGACGGATCAGATTTCACTCAGAGTATCTAGAAGTTCATCTTTTTCAATGCCTTCAATGGCCCAAATGTTCTCGAGTGATATCAATCTAGGAAGTGTAAGAGATTTTAATGGAAATTCTCCATTTGTTAGGCAGGCACTAATTGGCAATCCAAACCTAAAGCCAGCCACATCTAAGAATAGCAATCTTGGGATAATTTTTAATGATACAAACTCTAGACTAAGCATTGATTTCTGGATTATCGATTATAAAAATAGAATAGAAGTAGAGAGTGCTCAAGCTATGCTTAATTTAAATCCTAATGGCTCAAGTATTACAAGAAGTTCTACTGGTGACCTGATAGGAGTAACTACGAGCTACTTTAATGAAGAAAGTACTGAAGTTTCTGGGGTTGATATCAGTTATGAAACTTTGATTGATTTGAAAAAAAGAGGTAGTTTATTATTTGCAATTAAGGGAACTTCTATTAATAAATTTTTAACTCCAGAGCGTTATGAAGATGGCGACGAGGAAGAGCATATAGAAATGATTAACCGGGTTGGTAAATTTAATTACGATGCTAATACTCATTCATTGCCTAAAAAAAGGATTAATGCTTTCATGAATTGGAATTATAAAAATTATGGTTTTAATTTAAATGCTCGACATGTTGATGGCTATAATAATGAACGCCCTATTACAGGCCTTGGATTGACTTATGGGTATAAAAATAAAGTTGACTCATTTCTAGTATTTGATCTTTCAATTGTAAAATTAGTGGAAGTGAGGAATGGGAATTTGAATCTTAAATTTTCATCAAGTAACATTTTTAATGAATCTGCGCCCAGATTATATGATGCTCCTGATTTTAGTTTTGATAGTAGAGTTCATGATCCAAGAGGAAGAATAATAGGTATTAATATTGAATTTAAGCATTAAGAAAATATAACTTAAAGGGTCCTAAGAGCCCTTTTTTATTGAATTTAAACTAAACTCTCCTAATGAATCACATAGAGACAGCAATATCCCAAGTAATAGAAGAAAATTATATTCCTTACGAGTGGAATGAGCAGATAGAAAAAGAACTAGATAAGGTTTCTCTTGATGAAAATCTCCCTAGAAAAGACTTAACCAATATGCCATTTATAACTATAGATGGTGCAGATGCAAAAGATTTTGATGATGCTATTTACTGCGAGCAAAAGAAATCTTCGATAGAGCTCCACGTAGCAATAGCTGATGTGGCTGAAATAGTAAGACCCGGAACAGCAATTAACAAAGAAGCTATAGAAAGAGGAACCTCAATTTATTTTCCGTCGAAAGTAATACCAATGCTTCCTGAAAAAATATCTAATGGTCTTTGCTCTCTTGTTCCAAATGAAATAAGAAACGTACTGGTATGTAAAATTGCTTTTGCTGCTGATGGTGAAAAAGAGTCATATGAATTTTTTGAAGCTAGAATTAAATCTCATAGAAGAATGACATATATCGAAGTTGAAAATCACTTAAAGAATCCTAATAGCGAACTACCTGACTCAGTTAAGGCCTCAATACAATGTCTTCATACTCTGACTAAAAAACTCTTAGTGAAAAGAAGTCATAGAGGTGCTCTTGAGATTGAAGGGCAAGAGCCTTTATTAAAAATAAATCGAGATGGGGCTGTCGAAGAAATAACATTACCTAGTAGGCTTTATGCTCATCAAATGATAGAAGAAGCTATGCTAGCTGCGAATGTATCTGCTGCAAGTTTCATGAAGAAACACTATAAATTCGGTGTTTATAGAAATCATGAAGAACCTGATAATGTTAAGTTAGAGAGCTTAAAGACTTTTTTCTCATTAAAAGGATTCTCCAAATCTTTTAAAAAGAGTCCTCTTGAGCTAGTAAATCAATGTTTGAGTCATGCCAAAGAGCATAAGTTAGATAAAGTGCTTCAAACCGTTGTTCTTCAAAGCTTAAAAAGAGCTGAGTACTCTACAAAGGAAGTTGGTCATTTTGGCTTACAGTTAGAAAGGTATTCACATTTTACATCTCCGATCAGAAGATATCCTGATTTGATGACTCATAGGATGATAAAAAATATCTTAAAAAAAGAAAATACAGTTTTTAATAAAGATGAAATAGAGGCAGATTGTGCTGAAATGTCTGATCTAGAAAGGTTGGCTGAAAAATCCTCAAGGCAAGTTACGCAACAGATGATTTGTTATTTTCTAAAAAAGCATATTGGAGAAGAGTTCAATGCTGTAGTAACTGGTGCGGCTGATTTTGGTCTTTTTGCTGAGATAGATAATTTTTATGTCTCTGGGTTAATTCATGTAACCGACCTTCCTAAAGATAGATATTTTTTTGATAGAGAGGCAAATATGTTGAAAGGGAAAAAATCAGGTAGAGCTTACAGGCTTGGTCAAAATATTATTGTTAAGATAGCGAATGTTCTACCTGAGGAAAGGAAGATAACGCTTGTTCCAATAAAAAATCAGAAATGAGCAAAGACCAAAATGATACAAGAATAGGCTTTCATAGTATTGAAAGTATACTTATTCATAACCCCCATAAAATTAAAAAAGTACTACTTCCAGCTAATAGAGATGATGATCGTCTGAATAATCTTGTTAACCTTTTACAAGAAAATAACATACCATTTGAGGTATCGAATAAAATCAAGCAAGAGCCTGAGGCTAAAATTTCAATTGAAAAGGAAATGAACTTTAGGGATTTAAAGAATTTCTTAGATTCAGAGAGCTCTAATAATCCACTAATACTAATACTTGATAATATTATTGATCCTAGGAATTTAGGGGCATGTATAAGATCTGCCGCCGTAATTGGAGTTGACGCAGTTATCATAAACAAACACCAATGTGCTCCAATAAATGCAGTTGCTCATAAAGTTTCTGTTGGGGGAGCAGAGGTTATAGATATATTTCATGTAACAAATTTAGTAAATTGCTTAAAATATCTTAGTGAAATAAATATCACCATATACGGGCTGAGTGAGCATGCTAATAAAAGTCATACTGAATATAGCTTTGTCGGTCCTACTGCATTGATCATGGGTTCTGAGGAGTCTGGAGTAAGAGAAAAAACTCTTGAAAGATGTGACAGCACAATAAGCTTAAGTGGTAATAAGCTATTTAAAAGCTTTAATGTTTCTGTTGCAACTGGGATAATACTTTCAGAGGCAAGTAGACAACGTCTAGGCTAAATACTTGAACCTAGAAAAACCTTTATATATTAAATAGCATGCTAAAACAGAGAACACTAAGAAACCCCATCAAAGCAGTTGGAATAGGCCTCCATACTGGCAAAAATATAACAATGGAATTAATTCCAGCTGAGATTAATAGTGGAATAACTTTTATTAGAACTGATATTGATGAAACTGTTTTAATACCCGCTATAGCTGAAAATGTAGGTGACACAAGTCTTTCTACTGCATTAATCAAGGACGGTATTAAAATATCAACTATTGAGCATCTTTTATCTGCCATAGCTGGCTTAGGCGTGGATAATTGTTTGATTAAAGTCGATGGTCCGGAAGTTCCTATTATGGATGGGAGCTCTAGTCCTTTTGTTTTTTTAATTCAATCAGCAGGTCTGGAAGAGCAGAGTGCTCTGAAAAAATTTATTAAAGTTAAAAAAGAAATTACAGTAACTAGGGATGATGCATTTGCTTCTATTAAGCCTTTTAATGGCTTTAAAGTATCATTTAAAGTAGATTTTGATCACCCAGCTCATAAAAAACTTCCAGCTGAGGCAATAATAGATTTTTCTTCCACTTCTTTTGTAAAAGAGGTTTGCAGAGCTAGAACTTTTGGCTATGAGGCCGAGGCAGCTTTGCTGAAATCTAAGAATTTAGCGCTGGGAGCAAGTTCTTCAAATGCCATAATATTTGGTGAGAATGAGATTCTTAATGATGAAGGTTTAAGATTTAAAGATGAGATAGTTAAACATAAGATGCTTGACGCCATTGGTGATCTTTACCTTCTTGGTGGCAATCTTATAGGTGAGTTTTCTGGCTACAAATCAGGACATGCACTAAATAATCAGCTCCTAAGAAAAATTACTGCAGATCCGGATGCTTATGATGTTGTTGAGTTTGAAAATTCTGAGAATGCCCCCATTTCATATGTAAGACCTCCTTTTGGTGATATCTAAAAATACCAAGAGGCAGAATTTTTTATTAAAGAATAATTTATGTTAAACCTATTTTCAAAAATTTTTAACTCTAGCAACGATAGGCTCATAAAAAAAATGATGCTGCATGTTAATGCTGCGAATGATCTAGAAGAAGCTTTTTCTCAACAGCCAGATAGTTACTTCAAAAATTTTAAACAAGAACTTAATAAAAAATATATTGATAACAATAATGATATATATAGTATTTTACCTTTGGCATTTGCAGCAGTAAGAGAGGCAAGTAAAAGAACTCTGGGGCTAAGACATTTTGATTCTCAAATGCTAGGCGGTATCTCACTAGCAGAGGGAAATATTGCAGAAATGAAAACAGGTGAAGGTAAGACATTAGTAGCCACCCTTCCTGCATATTTAAATTCAGCAATAGGCAATAAGGCTATTTTAGTTACTGTTAATGATTATTTAGCAAAAAGAGATGCAGAATGGATGAGGCCTGTATATGAATTTCTTGGCTTAAGTGTTGGGGTTGTTGGATCAAATCAAGAGCTTCAAGAAAAAATTGATGCTTATAAAAGCGATATCATTTATGCAACTAATAATGAATTAGGCTTTGACTATCTTAGAGATAATATGGCTCATTCTATTGAGGAGAGAGTTCAGTGCTCTTTGGACTTTGCTATTGTGGATGAGGTTGATTCTATATTAATAGATGAGGCTCGAACTCCTTTAATTATTTCTGGTCCCTCTTCTGAAAGTTCAGAAATGTATAAACAAATCAAAAAATTTATACCTAAATTAATCCTCCAAGAAAAAGAAGGAACAGATGAAGAACCGCTTGAGGAAAGTGAAAAGGGTCATTATTTAATTGATGAAAAAAATAGAAGTGTTGAATTAACTGATGATGGTTATGTTCTTGTGGAAGGTTTGTTGGAGGATGCAGAAATTATTGGAGCATCTGATGGTTTGTATTCTGTATCAAATTTAAAGATTATGAAATTTGTTCAGGCAACTTTAAGAGCTAACTTCCTGTTTAAGAAGAATGTTCATTACCTTGTTAGAGATAATGAAGTCTTACTAATTGATGAGCATACCGGAAGAACTATGCCAGGAAGAAGAATGAGCGAAGGAGTTCACCAGGCCTTAGAGTGTAAAGAAAATGTGTCAATTCAAAGAGAGTCGCAAACACTTGCTTCAACAACATTTCAAAACTTCTTCAGATTATTTTCAAACCTTTCAGGCATGACTGGAACAGCTGATACAGAGGCCTTGGAGTTCAATCAGATTTATGGGTTGAGTGTAATTATTATTCCTACAAATGTTCCTATGGCTAGGCATGATCATAATGATTTAGTTTTCTTATCAACAGATGCTAAATACAAAGCACTAGTAGATGAAATTGTTGTTCTCAGAGAGAAGTCAGCCCCTATATTAGTTGGAACGGTATCAGTTGAATCTTCAGAAGAAGTTTCAGAATATCTAAAAGGTAAAAAAATACCGCACCAAATATTAAATGCAAAGCATCATGAGAAAGAGGCTGAAATTATTGCTAATGCTGGTAAGCCTGGAATGGTAACCATTGCAACAAATATGGCTGGCAGAGGAACTGATATTGTTTTAGGTGGTAAAAAAGAAGATCAAACAGATATTGACTGGAAAGAGAATAACTCTAGAGTTTTGGATGCAGGAGGATTGCATATTCTTGGAACAGAGAGGCATGAGTCAAGAAGAATAGATAACCAACTAAGAGGCAGATCTGGAAGACAGGGTGATCCAGGATATTCGAGATTCTTTTTATCCTTAGAAGATGATTTATTGAGGCTGTTTATCTCTGATAGCCGCAAAGCCCTTTTTGATAAACTTGGAATGGGGGAAGATCATATAGAACATAAAATGCTTTCAAAGGGTATAGAGAATGCTCAAAGAAGAATTGAAAGTAGAAACTTTGATGCTAGAAAAAGTCTTCTTGAATACGATGATGTATCAAATGATCAAAGACAGGCTATTTATTCATTAAGAAATCAATTACTAGAGGAATCAGATATTAGCGAAACAATTGCTGGCTTGATAGAAGAAAAATTTCAAGATATATCTAACACCTATATCCCATTTGAATCCATTGAATCTCAGTGGAAGGCCGAGGATTTGGAGGAGCACCTTAAAGAAACTTATCAAATTAATTTACTAATAGCTGAACAAATTATTAATGACAAAAAATTATTGCCTAACACGATTGCTTTAAAAGTTATTGAATCAGCTGAACAGGAATATAAAAAGAAATATGAATTGTTAGGCAAGAATAGATTGCTCTTAGAGAAGCAGGTAATGCTTCAAGTCCTGGACGTCCATTGGAAAGAGCATTTAGCAGAGATAGATCATTTGAGGAATAGTGTTGGCCTTAGAGCCTATGCTCAAAAAAATCCTAAAAATGAATTTAAGAGAGAGGCATATTCAATGTTTGAATCAATGCTTGACGAAATAGACAGTGAAACTATTAGGATTCTTTTTTCATTACAAATATCCTCTGATCAGGATATCGCGTCACTAAATACAGATAACGATGAAGCTGAGCTGGTTATGAATAAAGAAGAAATACCTTCAGGGATAAATACAGAGAATAGTCAAAGTAATAACCAACCAAGCCAACCGCAAACAATAGTAAGAGAAACTCCAAAACTTGGAAGAAATGAAATATGCTTGTGCGGCTCTGGTAAAAAATTTAAACATTGTCATGGAAAATAAAAATAGAGTCATTTCACACTTAGTAGCTATATCAAATAATAATGTTATTGGCGTTGATAATAATCTTCCATGGAATCTAAAAAGTGACTTAGCTCATTTTAAAGAATACACCTTACATAAAAGCATAATTATGGGGAGAAAGACGTATGAATCAATTGGTCGCCCCCTTCCCAATAGAACTAATGTAGTTATATCACGCACCCTTAAAGATATACCCTGTCTCTTATACACATCTGACGCTGCCGACGACTCCTTAC
>OJFB01000265.1_pt1 | contig 14313 bp, 7 predicted proteins | sample 1593811 | NCBI WGS metagenome assembly OJFB01 (sample SAMN05416736, study PRJEB24817) | seawater metagenome | isolation source: Sea water | place: Canada:Atlantic | collected 2013-07
CGAGATGCTCAGGAGTCTCGTGGGCTCGGAGATGTGTATAAGAGACAGGAGCAAGTCCAAGTCTAAACACTAAATTATCAAGACGCATCTCAAGAAGTTGTAAAAGGATTGTCCCTGTGGCACCTTTTATAGTTTTAGCTTTCTTGATGTAGTTCATTAATTGTTTTTCAGAAATACCGTAATTAAAACGGAGTTTTTGTTTTTCTTCTAAACGTACAGCATATTGAGTAAGCTTCTTTGATGTTGCACCGTGCTGTCCCGGGCGACTTGCTCTTTTTCTTACTTTGCCAGTTAATCCAGGCAAATCTCCTAACCTACGTGTTATTCGTAATTTTGCTCCCCTGTAACGAGCCATAAAAGTATATTTTTTATTAATTGTTTTATGTTACTAATGTACTATATTTTTCCTCAAAATAAAACAAAAAATATCTGGGCCCAATTATTTCGATTTAAAAACAATATTTACTAAAATTTTGATTTTAGGCTCAGAGTGTTTATTTTTATTGGTTAATGCTATTTTTTACAGGCTTATTTAGAGCTAATAGTCTACTAAATAAGCCCAAAGCTTTACATTTCCTGAAAAATTTCATCAATTGTTTTCATTGAATTTATTTCAGATCGTGTTAGCCTAGAATTTACAAGATTATTTCTCATTTCCTTATTAAAAACTACATCAATTTCATAAATTTCGCGTTGTATCATTTCTTGATTTTTACGGAAATTAAACCCGGTACCCGCAGGGATTAATCGTCCAATAATAACATTTTCTTTTAGACCAGTTAACCAATCTTTCTTACCTTCGATGGCAGCTTCGGTAAGGACACGGGTTGTTTCTTGGAAACTAGCAGCTGAAATAAAGCTGTCACTGCTTAATGAAGCTTTTGTAATACCAAGTAATACTGGTCTATAAGAAGGTGGTGTCTCTAAATTTGAAAAAGTTGCTTTTACGATTAGCTCGGCCTTTTTTTGGTCGATTATTTCTCCTGGTAAAAGTGTTGTAGAACCACTTTCTTCAATACAGACTTTTGAAGTCATTTGCCTGATAATAATTTCAACGTGCTTATCAGCAATGCTTACGCCTTGTGAAAAATAAGTTTTCTGAACTTCATTGACTAAAAATAGCTGTATAAGCTTTATCGACTTTCTAAAAGCTTTGTAATCATTAAGTTGATATACAGATCTGAAATAGCTAAACAAAAGTTCAAGTTTTGTGTGAGGGCTTATTGGACCATCAGTCAGCGGTTCTGTGACATTAACGTATTCACCATTTGCAAAATTAACTTTTGTTCCAGCACTAATTGGTATGTTTACACTTTTACCCAATGTATTAACAATTTGTATTGTGTAAAGGTTACCATTATCAGACAATTCATTTGAATTCAAACGTAAAAAAGCATAACCAGGTAAAGGCGCTAAAATACAAGCATTCTCCACTTTTCTAGCTTCTAAAATTTCTTCTACTTTAGGTAAACCTTGAACAATATCCGTCGTCTTCAACTTCTCATAAACTAGCGTGGCTAGTGTATCATTCATCTTTACTAAGGACCCTGAAGCCGTTTGTAGTATTGTTCCATCCGAAATTAGGTAAGGTCGACCAAGCCTAATTATGATTTGTTTTTCCTGTATGTCATAAACCTGCCCTGAGTATGGAGATTGCAGTTTATCAGTTAAGTAACTTCCTAAACGTACTAAATCACCGCGAGAAACTTTTAATTTTTCTAACTCCGCATCAAATTTGATTTTCTTAAAATCTCTGTTGCCTAAAAACAACATTTCTTTATAATTATCTTTCGTGCTACGAACAGCAGCAACAACCCCTGACCGGTTAATCGTTGTTTCAATCCGGGCAAGTACTGTCCCTTTACGGACATATTGATTTTCGTGTACTAATGGGAGCACAGACATTGTTAAATCTTTATCCAAGTTCTTAGGCATAAAGCTTTCAACATTTATGAACTCATATGCAGATATACGTGCTAAAAGTGGTTTCAGGTTAAGCAGGCGGTATTTAAACATAAATTCTGCACGCACTTGAAGCTCAATCTTTGGTTGTAAGTTACTGATTTCGTTTTTAATGTCTACTAAAAGGTACGTTTGGAGAAGATTTACACCGTTTTCGGCCTGAACTTTTTCCCAATTTCTGTAAAAAATACGTGTTATTGGTTTTACTCTTAAGTAATCTGCTCCAATTTTTGGGACCGAGTCTTGTTGTAGATAGAACGGCTTTTCTCGCGGGATAGAAAATGTTTTAACCGGTCGAACTAACAAATATTTGTTGCCAAAAATTTCTAAAAATTCTAAATAAACTAAACGCTGGGCAATAATTTTACCGGGAATTATAAATTCTCCCGGCTTAACAAAACGTGAATAGTTTTCGAAGCTTGGAAGTTTTAATTCATTGATATCATAAAGCTCACCAGGTTTAATCCTAATCTCATTTTCGAGCTCATTTACTTCGGCTAGGCCTTTTGTTTTCGAAAAGACCTTGGCCCCAATTTCAAAACCATCTGGGATGAATCGTCCATGCTTTACTTTTGGGCTTGGGAAGAAGTGTGTAAGAGTATTTGGATTATATATTTCTTCAGGGATCCAATATAGAAACCCAGAAAATATTTTCTTTATATTTTTCCTCTTTTTGGATATTTGGGGTTTATCTAAATCATAAGTAACAAACCCACTTGTTTTTGTTTTGTAAGCATCTGTGTTTAAAGTAGCTAAAGTTTCCCCATGCTTTAAAATCCGATTAAAAACATCCCCTAGTAGGAAATTATGCCTCTTACGTCTACTAATAATAGTTAAAATATAATCCTGGGTTTTTTCATCTAGGTAAACAACTACATTTTTTAAAACTGTAGAAAAATGGCAGATGTTTATTTTACGTGCTTTTGAGTGTAGGTCTAATTTAACAAACCCCGAATAGTTGTTTAAAATATACCCTTTTGTTAGCACCCGTTCTTTAGATAAAACGGTTCCAACCTTTGTACGGAAATTTGTAAAACGTGGTAAAGAATAAAGGGTGCCTTGGAGAATCCAAATTAAACCTGCTTTGGTATCATTAGTTCTAATATTTCTTTGAGCAGTATTTGTTTTTCTCAATAAATCATTGAAGAAAACTTCGCCACTATATTCTGTGTATATATCTTTCTTTTCTTCCTCCAAGATGAGGCTAGTACCGTCTTTTTTTATTTCTGCAATTATTTGGTTTGCATAAACTTTTTGTTTATCATTTACTAATAAGACATTGTCTTTTGGAATGTCAAAACTAATTCTAGTTCCTACACTGTTTGTTATATATAAAGTTAGGTTCTTTGCCAGTCGGAATGCCATGTCTCCATGTATAGTCCTGAATAAAAAAGCTTTGGAATCAGAGGCTTCATAATGTATGGTACCTTTAAAAGGGGCACGGACTTGGCGGGTTAATTCACCAGAAAATACCCCACCTGTGTGGAATGTACGCATTGTTAACTGTGTTCCTGGTTCACCAATTGATTGGGCTGCAATTATTCCAATAGCCTCCCCTAAATCAACTAATTTTGAATACGCTAAATGCCAGCCATAACATTGGCGGCAAACGGAACGTATAGAATCACAAGTTAATGGTGAGCGAACTTTTAGTCTTCGGTGTTTTTGGAATGAGTTTTTAAGGTCAAGCTCATTAAGAACTTCTGGAGTTATCTCATATTTCCATTTATCTTTAATGTAAAGAGGGGTAACTAGCACGCGGCCGATTAACCGTTCTTCAAAGGATAAATTGACAGTACCCTTATTAAAGAGTTCCTCAAGAGAAATACCTTCTTTTGTGTGACAATCGTATTCCCTAACTATAATATCTTGGGCCACATCCACTAAACGGCGGGTTAAATAACCCGAATCTGCTGTTCTAAGTGCTGTATCAACTAAACCTTTTCTTGCGCCATAAGATGAAATAATATATTCTGTAACACTTAAACCTTCTCTAAAATTACTACGTATCGGTAAATCGATAATTTGCCCTTGCGGATCAGCCATTAAGCCACGCATACCGACTAACTGTCGTACTTGTGAAATATTTCCTCTAGCACCTGAAAATGCCATGACATAAAGAGGGTTTAAAGGGTCACTTTCCCGAAAATACGTTACAACTTCGTCTTTTAAAAAATTGTTTGCATTGTTCCAAATATCAATTGTTTTTTGGAAACGCTCAACATTTGTAATTATTCCGGTGTCGTATTTTCTGTTAGTACGCTCGACCTCATTATTTGTTAACCCTATTAATTGACGTTTTTTATAAGGCACACGAAGATCTTCGGCACTAAGAGAAATCCCAGATTTCGTTGCATAATGAAAGGTTAAGTTTTTTAATCGATCCGCGATAATTGAAGATTTAACAATACCATAATTTTTAAAAGCATTGTACATTAAATCTTTTAGCTTGCTTTTATTTATCAGCGTATTCTTAAAAACATGTTGTTTATCAACCATATTGTTATTTAAAAGCTTCATTTAAAAGAATTCTTCCTGGAGTTGTCCGAATGTATTTAACTTCATTATCATTTTCCATTCTAACTTTTAGGTCAATCTCAGGATAATATTTATAATTTCCAATTTCTAACCCTGCGGCAAGATCTTTATCTTTTAATTCCACTGGATCTTCAGTACAGCGCACCCAAACAAAGGTGTGTAAATTAATTTGCGATTGCTGGTAGGCGAGTAGTGCATCATCAAAGTTTGCAAAATACTGGGGAGTTTTTAGTTGCTGGGATGGGTTATTAACTGTTAAATAAAAACATCCTAAAACCATATCTTGACTTGGAGTTAAAATAGCATCTCCCGTGGCTGGCGATAAAAAATTATTTGGTGCCAACATTAATAAACGTGCCTCCGTTTGTGCTTCCAAAGATAAAGGAATGTGGACAGCCATTTGATCCCCGTCAAAATCTGCGTTAAATGCCGGGCATACTAACGGATGTAATTTTATTGCACGGCCATTTACTAAGATAGGTTCAAACGCTTGAATACCTAAACGGTGTAAAGTCGGGGCACGGTTTAAAAGGACAGGATGGCCCTCCATAACTTGTGCTAAGATTTCCCATGCCAACGGTTCATTTTTCTGTATTATATTTTTTGCTGCTTTGATATTATTGACTAAACCTTCGCTTATTAAACGGTGGATAACAAATGGTTGGAAAAGCTCAATTGCCATCTCACGCGGTAACCCACATTGGTTTAACTTTAGTTCCGGGCCAACAATAATAACTGATCGCCCGGAATAATCTACACGTTTTCCAAGAAGATTTTGTCTAAACCGCCCCTGTTTCCCTTCAATAATGTCACTTAATGATTTAAGTGGGCGGTTATTTAGCCCTACAACAGCACGCCCTCTTTTACCATTATCGATAAGTGCATCAACGGCTTCTTGCAACATCCGTTTCTCGTTCCGGATAATAAGCTCCGGAGCAATAATCTCTTGTAAACGAGCTAAACGGTTGTTTCTGTTTATAACTCTTCTGTATAAATCATTCAAATCTGAGGTTGCAAATCTACCACCATCTAACTGAACCATCGGTCTTAAATCAGGTGGCAAGACAGGTAATATATCAAGAACCATCCAGGAAGGGTCAAATTTTGACCTCAAAAATTGGTCTACGACACGTAGGCGTCGTATCAATTTATCTGGTTTTTTTGCAGCAGGTATGGCCTCTCGAAGCTCTTTTTCAAGGGCTTTGATATCTGTTTCTTTTAATAGAGTTTTAATTGCTTCTGCACCAATTGAAATATGGATATCTTTAGATTCAGGGCTACTAGAATAATCTAAAGCCGCCCAATCAGCTTCACTAAGCAATTGTTTATGTTTTAATTTTGTATTTTCGCCTGGGTTAATGATGACGTAGGAATTAAAATAAACAATTTGCTCTAAATCTTTCAATGAAAGTCCTAATAGTAAAGCGATTTTACTTGGGCGACCCTTTACATACCAAACATGTGTGACAGGCGAAGCTAGTGTAATGAAACCCATACGGTGTCGTCTCACTTTAGAATCAATTACTTCAACCCCACACCGTTCGCATACAATATCTTTGTGTCTTACTCTTTTATATTTACCACAATGGCATTCCCAATCATTAACAGGACCAAAAATACGTTCACAGAATAAACCATTCATTTCAGGTTTTAATGTCCGGTAGTTGATTGTTTCTGGTTTTGTAATTTCACCAACTACTTGGCCGTTTGGCAAAGTCCGTTCTCCCCATTCCCGTATCCGTTCTGGTGAAGCCAGACTAATTTTTAAATAGTCAAAAGATCTTTCCATCGTTAAGATTTTTTTTTAATTTAACAAATTAAGGCATTTAAAGCAGCAGCCACTTTAATTGTTTTACCTTTGTATAAAAAAGGACCAAAAATTAGTCTCAAATTTTTATACAGTAGTTTGAAATTCTGACATTAAATTAACTTCTATATCGTTAGTGCCTGGTGCTGCCTTCTTATCAATTTTGTAAGCAGCTATATCAAGACAAAGGGCTTGCAATTCCCGCAATAAAACTTTGAAGGATTCTGGAGTCCCTGGCCTAGGAATTGGTTGGCCTTTTACAATTGCATTTAAAGCTTCGTTACGTCCCTGCATATCATCAGATTTTATTGTCAATAATTCCTGCAGAGTATAAGCTGCACCAAAAGCTTCAAGAGCCCAAACTTCCATTTCACCTAATCGTTGGCCACCTTGTTGAGCTCTTCCTCCTAGTGGTTGTTGCGTTACAAGTGAATAAGGCCCAGTTGATCGGGCATGGATTTTATCATCCACTAAGTGGACTAGTTTTAATACATAGGCACGGCCCACAGTAATCGGGTTATCATATGTCTGGCCCGTTTGCCCATCTGTAAGTACCATTTTCCCAGGGTGGGATGAAGAAAAGAGCCAAGGGTTTTTAATTAATGATGCTTCCCTTAACTTTTTATTAACAAGGCCACGTGATGCTTCAACCCCGTGCATTTCATCGAACGGAATAACTTTAAAACGCGCATTTAGATGTTCCGCTGCCAAACCTAACAAGCACTCAAAGATCTGGCCTACATTCATTCGAGATGGTACCCCTAGTGGGTTTAACAGAATATCAACAGGTGTCCCATCAGGAAGGTAAGGCATATCTTGACGGGGAAGAATTTTAGATATAATACCTTTGTTCCCGTGTCGCCCAGCCATCTTGTCACCAATTTGTATTTTTCGCAGTTGGGCTAAGTAAACTTTTATTACTTCATTTGTACCTGGGGCCAATTCATCACGTTTCGAACGAGAGAATATTTTGATGTCTAAAACTCGACCCGAAGTACCATGGTGCAATTTTAATGATGTGTTACGCACATCTCGGGACTTTTCTCCAAATATCGCCCGTAAAAGCTTTCCTTCGGGGAGGTAATCGGAATCACCCTTGGGCGTTAACTTCCCTACTAAAATATCGCCGGATTCAACCCAAGACCCAATATGTACAATACCATTTTCGTCTAACTTGGAAAGCAGCCGGTCACTAATATTAGGTAAGTCACGCGTAATTTCTTCTGCCCCCAGCTTAGTTTGGCGTGCCTCAATTTCAAATTTTTCAACGTGGATTGAAGTATGTATATCGTCGTATATTAACCGTTCATTTATAACGAATGCATCTTCATAATTGTATCCTTCCCAGGGCATATAAGCAATTAGAATGTTTTGTCCAACAGCTAATTCACCCCCCTCAGTTGACGCACCATCGGCAATAACTTGCCCTACACATATTTTTTCTTTAATATGTACGATTGGCTTTTGGTTAATACATGTATCTTGATTCGATCGTTGGTATTTCATTAAGTAATAAACTATATCGTTTCCTTTATAGTCATTAACATAAATATTTCCTTCATTAAATGCTTTTACTTTTCCGTTAGTTAAACTAAGTACAACCATCCCCGAATCACGTGCTGTTTGACCTTCTAAACCAGTACCTACAAGAGGAGCTTCAGAATATAAAAGTGGGACTGACTGTCTTTGCATATTCGACCCCATTAATGCACGGTTTGCATCATCATGCTCAAGGAAAGGAATCATTGAGGTCGCTAAAGAAACCACTTGAATTGGAGATACTGCTATATAGTCAACTTTTTCTAAAGGTACTGTAATAAACTCCTGTTTATAACGCACGGGAACAAATTTGCTTTGTAGAAAACCATCACTATCCATTGCTAAATCCCCTGGAGCTAAATGAAATTTATCTTCATTTATTGCGTCTAAGTAAATAGGTAAAGAGTTGTTTAATACTTGCCCTTGCTCTACACGATAAAAAGGTGTTTCAATAAACCCGTATGAATTAACTTGGCCGTAAGTTGCCAAAGATCCAATTAAGCCGGCATTTGGCCCCTCTGGTGTTTCCACCGGACAAATACGGCCATATTGGCTGGGGTGAATATCACGTACCGCAAAGCCTGCGCGGTCCCGAGCAATACCACCAGGCCCTAATACAGAAAGGCGTCTTTTATGAGTTAGTTCCGCTAAAGGGTTTGTTTGGTCCATAAATTGAGATAATGGGTTTGAACCAAAAAATTCACGGATCGAAGATGCAAGTGGTTTTGGGTTTACTAACGTCTTAACACGTAACTTATCTTGCTCACAAATGGCCATCCTTTCACGGACAATACGTTCCAAACGGTTTAAACCTATGCGAACTTGGTTTGTAAGTAATTCTCCAACTGAACGTACCCTTCTATTACCTAAATGGTCAATATCATCACTAGGTGTAGGTGTCGTTCGGAAATTAACTAGCATATTGACAATACTAAGTACATCTTGCGGTGTTAAAACTCGGACATCATCACTAACGTTTAAATCTAACCTTTGGTTTAGTTTGTGTCGCCCAACAGAACCTAAGTCAAATCGTTTTGAGTCGAAAAATTTCGAATAAAGTAACTGTTGGCAGCTTTTCAGGGTGGCAGGTTCTTCTGGCCTTAATTTGTTGTAAACTTGTAATAAACACTCTTCTTTATCCAGTGCTTCTTGGAAGTTACTAGTTAGGCGGAAATAAGTAACATTATCTATACCATCAAAAATTTCGTAATTTTCTAGGTTTAGTGCACGAAGGAATATATACGCGGAGAATTTTTTCGCTTTATCGATTTTTACATATATAAGATCCTCTTTATCAATTTCGAATTTTATCCAGGTTCCACGATTTGCAATTAAGCTTGCAGTATATATTTTATAACCTTGCTTATCTAATTCACTTTTATAATAAATTCCGGGGCTTCGAACGATTTGATTGATAATAACCCGTTCAATACCATTGACTAAAAATGTTCCTTCATTAGTCATTAAAGGAATATCACCTAGAAAAACCGAATCTTCTTGTGGCTTTGGAGTATCCGCATAGTACAATTCTGCACGAATAAAAATTCTTATACTATAAGTTGTATCTCTCCTTTTTGCTTCATCTAGAGTATATTTTGGTTGTTTAACCTTATAAAATTTCGTTGCAAAATTTAATTCTAAATCTCCTAAGAAGTCACGTATTACAGAAAAATTACTTAATTCCTCTAGGAGACCCTTTTCAAGAAACCAACAATAACTAGAGCGTTGTATATCTAGTAGATTTGGTAATAAGTACCTATAAATGTCTTTAGTTGCGTTAAACATTATTTTTTTAGTTTTCAAGTTTTTATTGCCTAATCTAAAGTTTGAAACTAATATATTCACCAACTTCTTACATCAGCAGTATTAAAAGTAATTTAATGGTTAGCGAAGCGGCTCAAGCCTTATTACTATAATTGATACATTTTATCGAGTGCAATTACATAGTAAGGTTAACGAAAAGAATGTAAAATTCCTATTACCTTACTCTTGGGTAGAAATTTTGAAACATATAACCTGTCCCTCTTGCAGTTAATATCAAGTCGGGGTTACTTGGGTCCTCTTCCAATTTAGCCCGTAACCTCGAAATATGGACATCAACAACACGGGTATCAACATAACGCTGTGGAGTATAACCCCAAACGCTATCCAGTATATATGAACGTGAAAGTCTTTCCCCAGCCTGATTTATAAGTAATTCTAGTAGATTAAACTCCATTGCCGTAAGGCGAATGCGTTTACTCCCTTTTAAAACTTGCCTCTTTTTTGTATCGATAGTTAAATTACCTATTTGTATTAGCTGATTTTCATGTAGAATTTTAGCTTCAGGTGGTTTTTTAATCCGACGTAAAACTGAACGAACACGCGCCTCTAACTCTTTTGGTGAGAAAGGCTTTAAAACGTAGTCATCAGCACCAAATTCTAACCCCATAACACGATCAGATATATCACCCAGTGCTGTTAACATAATAATTGGGACTGACGATTCTTTCCTTAATTCTTTACAAACTTCATATCCCCCAATTTTTGGTAACATGATGTCTAAAATAACCAGGTCAGGGGATTCTTTCTGAAATACTTTTAACGCTTCTTCCCCATCATTAGCTAACAAGACTATATAACCACTAATGGTAAGGCGAGCTTCTAGAATTTGGCGTATATTAGCATCATCATCAACAACTAATACCTTTTCTTTATAATTTATCAATGTAATAAACTCCTTCTTTAATTAGCTAACTATTAGAGCCAAAAGTCCATTGCACATAGAATTTCTTATTTAGTTACTTTAAAACCTAATTCTGGGTTGGCTTATGTTAAGTATACTTAGTATAATTAATTATTAAGTAATGGCGAGCGTAGCCAAGTGGTTAAGGCACTGGGTTGTGGTTCCAGCATTCGCGGGTTCGATTCCCGTCGTTCGCCCTTTATAATATAGAGCTTTAACAAGTATTACTATTCCGTCTCAAGATAGATGTTTAAGTATTTAGCGAGGCCTACAGCTTCATTTTCAATAGTGCTCAGGGCCATCGGTTGATCAACACCTGTTAATGGAATTTCTCGATTGTCCTTTAAACAAAGTAGTAGTTGCCTTTTGGGGTTTAAGCCTTCTTTAACACGAACCTTTATAGATTTTATTTCATCGAAAGAAAAGCTTAATAAAAGCTCACGGTTTTGGCCAGGAAATCCCTTACGATAAATGGCTACCTGTTGTAACTCTCTGTTATATTCATTATAGCCAAAGCCAACATCCCAGAAAATTGTCAAACAAAGGAATAGACCTAAGATCGTACCCACTGTCCCATAAAATAATAGAACAATACCTTGTGGAACAAAAAGAATTTTAGTAACATCAGAAAAGATTAGTAAGTTCACTTTTGTATAACTAGATAAACCAGTTAGAAAAAAGCCAAAGCCGCCTAAACTTACTGTTAAAGCCCAAAAAATATTGCTTAAACGGCGTGAGCCAAGAATATATGTACGTTTGGACTCCATGAAAAATATCGTTTAAATGTGTAATGTTTTTATTGTGGGTAAAACGAGGATTTCTTTAACCTCGTTTTTTGTTTTCAATACATTATGAATAAAGTATTGAGATATTTTAGGATTTTGAATTTTTGCTTAGAGCTAGATTAAACGGATAGTCTTTAGGCCGAAGAAAAGACCGGCTGCTAAACTAAACATTAATGTCATTAATATAATGTAACCAATAAGAACGCTCATTTTTGAAGGTTGATAATTTAGTATTTTATTTAATTATACTATAATAATTATGATCTTGTAATATTAAAAACTATCATTTTTTTAATCCTTCAACAATCCCTTTCCAAATTAAGCCAAATGCTTGTCCTAATACGGACGTTAAGAAATATTGTGTCCCCCGACTAGCTAAAAAGATTGTTTCATCCAGCCGACCTAAAACAAAATCTTGGCATTCAAGATAATTTACCATAACTAATGATGCTTTATTTAAATTTAACAGTTGGTTGACCCTATTTGCATAAATGACTCGGTAATAAATGCCATTTCTCCTAATGCTCCACACACCATATTCACTGTTATAAATATTTCTTGGCCGCCTTATAAAAACAATAGTACGGTCTTGCCACGCTAAATTATTTTTAAATTTTTCTATATTTCGAATTGAGAGAAAGTTTGATTTGTACCAATTTTGGCGAATGTCCGGGACCAAAGAAAATTCATTTATAATTATACGTGCAACACAATTGCTAACTTCAACAACCAAATTATCTAAAAGTAATTCTATTAAATTTGCTGTAGGGGCTGGATAAATAGGGACAAATGTTAATTTAAATACTTTTGATTCTTTTTTTAAAAATGATGAAAATAAAATGTTAATAAGTGTATTGAAGTCTTCCGAGGTCGTTTTTATATAAAGTGATTTTTGAACAACATTGTTGTCACTCTTTAGAAAAGGGGTATAGTAAACATTAAAAAAACTTTCAAGTGACTCAGTGACCAATTCCAGGAATACTTTTTTGGTCTCATTAGGCTTTAGTGCTTTCTTTTTATTTTTTGCAAATTTTAAAAACTTCCTTTCAATAACTGAAATTATTATTTTATATAAATCCCGTTTTACTTCATCACGAAATAAATCAGTAGCTAGTAGAAGGTTGCTTTGATTTTTTAACGTGGTAGTTAACTTATAGTATGAATTAGTGAATACAACACCAGTTTGCTCTTTAAACATTACGCTATTCAAATTGGAAATAGTAGGAAATTAAGACAGGATACCAATGACTTATTTAATTCATTATAGGGGGAGGTGTTAAACTTAATTTAGTTGAAGCCGCTTTAAAAAACTTATGAGCGGCTTCTTGTCTAACTAAACTTTAGAATGATAAAGAGTCCGGGAAAAAGCGCTGGATTTCAATGATGAACCCTGCTGTGAAGCTCATCCAAGCCGTTAAAAGCACAGGCGCTGTCGAAAGATACTTAAGTAAATTTTTATCCATGAATAATTTATAAAAAGAGTTCGTAAATTAAATAACAACCGTTGAAGGAAATACTTTAACGAGGAGATACTGTTATTTCATCAGCTGGTACAATCAGTTCACCTGAAACTAATTCCTTCCAAGCTGCTAATGGCCAAAGGAAACCGGCAGACATCATACTAATTGCTACAGGAACATTAATGATGATTTCATTTTCATTGGGCTTATCTTGCTTCTTTGAAAATTGTAGATAGCTACGACCAGCCCAACCGATCCAACCGGCAATATACAGAAACCCAATTCCTGGAATAATAAATTCACCTGCGTGATCTAAACGACCATCAGCAATTAAGTGTGGTAGACCATCAGTTCCACATAATAAACCCTTTTCCCCGTATTTATCAAAACGAGCTTTAGTTCTTTCAATTTGCTGCTCTAGAGCTAAATAAGCAGGAGTACCTTTTTCATAGTTCGCTAATCGTCCATTTAGCTTCTTAACACTTCCGTCTAAACGACGCTTGAATACTGCAGAGTCCTTGCAAGGGACTAAACCGCTTACATCGGCAAAAGTAATCGAAGGTGTTGCTGCAAAAATAGTGACAGTTAATAATGCGTTAAACCAGCGTTTCATATATTTTGAGCTTGGTAAATTTAAATGGAATATTAATAAATATATAAGTTCTATTATAAGGTTTGATGAAAAAAATTAATAATTTTTTTACATAATGAAAATTTACTTTTTTCAAACAAATCTTTTCTAGGATAAAAATTAGCCAAATCTTGTATGCCGATTATTTCGGGCTGAGAGTTCTTTTTGATAAAAGATTCTACTTCTTTACGATATTGGATCGCTTTTTTAATTGCAGATTTACTCAACAACTTTTTCTTTTTTGTCGTATTCAGTTAATATGAAATCTTCGCCTGTTCCAAGCATATTGTATAATTTATGATTTTTGTCATTAGTCCAAGCTACAACTTCTGGGTCGTCGTATAAAAAATCGCAATTTTTACAATAATCTATTTTGTCAAATTCTTTTTTTTCATGAGCATCTCTTAGATTTTCATATTCTTTTCCAAAATAGATGTCTTCGAAAGAAGATTTATCCAGATGGCCTAGTATGCTTTTTTCTTCATTAGGGGGACCTAAAGTTTGGCAACATGGAACAACAGAAGATGTTCTACCTTCGGCTCCACCCGCTCTAACCGTTAATTCGGGGGCAAAAGGCCTTCCACAAGTTCTTCTGTCTTGTTTCTTTCGTGGATTAATATTTGCATAATTTCCACTCCAATTATGCATTTTCCAAATATAAGCAACTGAATTCACAACATCTATTACATTGTTTTTATATAATTCTACTTCCTCTTTTACTTTTGAGTTGTCAGTAATTAAATGATAAGTGCTAACCTCTGTTGAGGCCCCAGATTCTTTTACATATTTTTTCAAAGCAATTATGTTGGATTTTATTAATTCAAAATTATCTACATTCATCCATTTTTTATAAAGTTCTCTATTAT
>OJFB01000268.1_pt1 | contig 14204 bp, 13 predicted proteins | sample 1593811 | NCBI WGS metagenome assembly OJFB01 (sample SAMN05416736, study PRJEB24817) | seawater metagenome | isolation source: Sea water | place: Canada:Atlantic | collected 2013-07
CTTTAAAAGAAGATAATGATAGAAAGTTTTTAAAAAATATTGCTCCAGGCTCAGGGCTTCAATTGTACCATGTAGAATTTAAATAATAGATTTTAAAGAGTTACATAATTTTATCCTTCTAAAACTCTTCTAAACTAGATTTATATAAAAAAGTCCAACTAATATATAGATGGACTTTTTTTTACTAATTATATCTTTAACCTTTAATAATACTTCTTGAAATAATTATTTTCTGAATTTCAGAGGTACCTTCATAAATTTGTGTAATCTTAGCGTCACGCATCAAACGTTCTACATGATAATCCTTTACAAATCCATTTCCTCCATGAATTTGAACCGCTTCTACTGTTTGCTCCATAGCGACCTTTGAAGCATATAATTTAGCCATTGCACTAGACATGTCATAATTATTTCCTTCATCTTTATCCCAAGCTGCTTTCATTACTAAATGACGAGCTGCAGTGATTTCTGTATACATGTCTGCTAATTTAAAAGCGATGGCTTGATGGTTGCAAATTTCTGTTCCAAAAGCTTTTCTTTCTTTAGAATATTTTAAAGCTAACTCATAAGCACCGGAGGCAATACCAAGTGCCTGAGCAGCAATGCCTATTCGACCACCAGAAAGTGTTTTCATGGCAAACTTAAAACCAAATCCATCTTCACCAATTCTATTCTCTTTTGGAACTTTTACGTCATTAAATTGCAGTGTATGAGTATCACTACCTCTAATGCCGAGCTTATCCTCTTTAGGTCCAATGTCAAACCCATCCATCCCTTTTTCTACAATAAAAACATTAATTCCTTTATGTCCTTTGTCTCGATCTGTTTGGGCTATTACCAAATATACATCAGAACGACCACCATTAGTGATCCAATTTTTTGTTCCATTTAAAATATAATGATCACCCATGTCAATAGCTGTTGTTCTTTGAGAAGTTGCATCGCTACCAGCCTCAGGTTCGCTTAAACAAAATGCACCTATAAATTCTCCTGTAACAAGTTTTGTTAGGTATTTTTGTTTTTGTTCTTCTGATCCATAATGTTCTAAACCATAACACACCAAAGAATTATTTACAGAAACAATTACAGAAGCAGATGCATCTACTTTAGAAAGTTCTTCCATAATTAATACGTAAGAAAGAGTATCCATTCCACTTCCTCCGTATTTTGGATCAACCATGATGCCTAAGAAACCCAAATCTCCCATTTTTTTTACCAATTCATTAGGAAATTCTTGTTTGTTATCTCTATCTATAACACCAGGAAGTAATTCTGTTTGTGCAAAATCTCGAGCTGCATCTCTGATCATTAAATGTTCTTCGGTAAGACTAAAATTCATTTTAATTTAGGGTATTGAATTCGTAAAAAGTATCCTCAAATATACTTTTTTATTAGCATATTTTCAGTAAACATTTTATATTTTTACGGATATGAATGATGATTTTGTATATGCAATTGGATTAATGTCTGGAACATCATTGGATGGTTTAGATATTGTTCATGCCAAATTCAAAAAAAATGATTATACTTTTTTTGAGATTTTATCATCAAAAACAGTTAGTTACTCCAAAGCATGGAGAAACAGACTTCAGAATGCAATAGGTTTAGATAAAGAAGACATTTCTATTTTAGACAGTGAGTATGGTATTTTTCTTGGAAAACAAGCAAGAGAATTTATCAATCAGCAGTCTATTAAAACAATCAATTTTATCTGTTCTCATGGTCACACTATTTTTCATCAACCCGATCAGGGATATACTTTACAAGTTGGAGATGGAAAAGAAATTCTTAAAATAACAAATTGCACTGTAGTTAACGATTTTAGAACACAAGATGTTAATTTAGGTGGTCAAGGGGCTCCGTTAGTGCCTATTGGAGATAGGTTTCTTTTTTCTCAATTTGAGGCTTGTGTGAATCTGGGTGGTTTTGCAAATATATCATACGAACAAAAAAATCAACGAATAGCTTTTGACATTTGTCCTGTAAATATTGTAATGAATTACTACAGCAAAATACTGGGATTCGAATATGACGATAAAGGAAATTTTGCTCGTACAGGAACTCTCCATAAACAGCTTTTTGAAGAATTAAATACTCTTCATTTTTATTCAATACCTCCTCCAAAATCTTTAGGAGTAGAATGGGTTCAAAACCATGTATTTCCATTGGTAGAAAAACACCAATTAAGTCCTGAAGATATTTTAAGAACTTTTACAGAACATGTAGCACATCAAATTTCAGAAATTATTAAACCTTTTAAATATATACTATTTACTGGTGGTGGTGTTTACAATGATTTTTTACTTAAAAGGATTGAAGAGATCAGTAAAAAAAACATTAAGTTACCATCAGATGATATTATAAATTATAAAGAGGCGCTCATATTTGCATTTCTCGGTTTTCTTAAAATACAAGGTCAGGTTAATTGTTTGTCAAGTGTTACAGGAGCTAAGAAAAATCATTCATCTGGTAAAATATTTAGTCAAAATAATCTCGATTAGCGATTTATTTTTTCTTAATTTGGTGATGTTATTATCACTTCAAATAAATTCAAAATTAAACATCTATTAATGAAGGACTTACTTAAGAAGTATGAAGATAAACAACCTGAAATAGTTTTCAATTGGAAAGATCCAGAGACTGAAGCTGAAGGTTGGACGGTAATTAATTCTCTTAGAGGTGGAGCAGCAGGTGGTGGAACTCGAATGAGAAAAGGTTTAGATATGAATGAAGTACTCTCATTAGCAAAAACTATGGAGGTTAAATTTACGGTATCTGGTCCATCCATTGGAGGTGCAAAATCTGGAATTAATTTTGACCCTAATGACCCAAGAAAGCGAGGTGTTTTAGAACGTTGGTATAAGGCAGTAACTCCTTTGTTAAAACATTATTATGGTACGGGTGGAGATTTAAATGTAGATGCAGATAAAGATGTAATTCCAATAACAGAAGACTGTGGGGTGTGGCATCCTCAAGAAGGTATTTTTAATGGTCATTTTAAGCCTACTGTAGCCGATAAAATTAATAGAATAGGTCAATTAAGATTAGGGGTTATAAAAATTTTAGAAAATAAAAATTTTTCACCAGACATATCTAGGAAATATACCGTTGCTGACATGTTAACGGGTTACGGTGTAGCTGAAGCAGTGAAACATTATTATTCAATTTATGGGGGGTCTATTGTTGGAAAAAAAGCAGTAGTTCAAGGATTTGGAAATGTAGGCTCAGCAGCAGCTTTTTATTTAACTCAATTAGGAGCTAAAGTTGTTGGAATTATTGATAGAGATGGCGGTTTGATTAATGAAGATGGTTTTTCTATGAATGAAATGACTCACTTATTCCTTACAAAAGACGGTAATAAGTTGATTGCTGAAAATATGATTCCTTTTCATGAAATTAATCAAAGTATTTGGTCAGTACCTGCAGAAGTATTTATTCCTGCAGCTGCATCAAGATTGGTTTCTAGAGATCAAATTACTCAAATGATTTCATCTGGGTTGGAAGTAATTTCTCCAGGTGCAAATGTGCCATTTGCAGATAAAGAAATATTCTTTGGGCCTATTATGGAATTTACAGATTCGCAAGTAAGTTTATTGCCTGATTTTATTTCTAATTGTGGAATAGCGAGAGTTTTTGCCTACTTGATGGAGTCTAGGGTTAAATTACCTATGCAAGATGAAGCAATATTTAAAGATACATCTGAAACCATTCGAAAAGCATTATTAAACACTTTTGAAAAAAACAGCAGTAAAAAAGAAATTTGCAAGACTGCATTTGAAATAGCCTTAAAACAACTAATTTAATTTAAAAAATAGCATGGAGTTATTAGTAATCATAGTATTTGTAATAGGATATTTAGGAATTACATTAGAGCATAATATAAAGTTAGATAAATTAATACCAGCACTAGCTATGATGGCTATTTGTTGGGCAATTGTAGCCCTAGGTATTGATTCTTTTACAAATTGGTTTGATTCTGCTAATCATACTTTAATTGATGTTTTTTCTGAATTATCTCACAAAGAGAAGATGCATCTTGCAGAGGAAACATTATTACACCATTTAGGGAAAACTGCTGAAATACTAGTGTTTCTTTTGGGAGCAATGACCATTGTTGAAATTATTGATTATTTCAATGGATTCTCTACAATTAAAGGCTATGTAAAGACCACTAGCAAGAAAAAAATATTATGGATTTTTTCCATTTTAGCATTTATTTTATCTGCTATTATTGACAATCTAACAGCTACAATAGTTTTAATATCTATACTGCAAAAAATTATAAAGAAAAGGGATGAAAGAATATGGTTTGTTGGATTGATTATTATAGCAGCAAATTCTGGTGGGGCTTTTTCTCCAATAGGAGATGTAACAACTACTATGTTATGGATTGGAAATAAGGTAAGTACTGGTAAATTATTTCTGTATTTATTTATTCCTTCACTCTTATGTATGGTAATACCTTCTTTTATTGCTTCATTTTTGAAACCTTTTCAAGGATTTATTGATGGTCAAGATGATTTTGATGGTATTTCAGAACAAAAAGAAAAACATAGTGCTACAATGTTGTATTTAGGTTTAGGTGCTATAGTTTTTGTACCAATTTTTAAAACAGTCACTCACTTACCACCCTACGTCGGTATGATGCTATCACTAGCTGTTGTAGCTACTTTTGCTGAAATTTTTGGAAGAAAAAAATTTTCACTTATTGATTTTAAAACTCCAAAAGAAACATTAGAGCATTCTTATCAAAGCCCTGTTCATAGTTCTTTATCAAAAATAGAAATGCCGAGTATTTTATTTTTCTTAGGGATATTAATGGCAGTAGCAGCTCTTGAATCTCTTGGGATTCTTTTCAATTTTGCAAATAGTTTAAAAGAAAGTATTCCTTTAATAGGTACTGAATTATTAGGGACTAAGGTTTCTGATTTAGTTGTAATCTTATTAGGAATAGGTTCTGCTGTCATAGATAATGTTCCTTTAGTTGCGGCAAGTTTAGGAATGTTTTCTGAATCTTTAGATAATCCTTTATGGCATTTTATTGCGTTCTCTGCTGGTACTGGAGGGAGTATGCTAATTATAGGTTCTGCAGCAGGTGTTGTAGCTATGGGAATGGAAAAAATTGATTTCTTTTGGTATTTGAAAAAAATATCTTGGTTGGCACTCATAGGGTTTTTAGTAGGATCGGCATCATTTATAATCATGCGTTCATTTATTTAGATTTCAGACCTTGATGTTTTCCATTTATTTTAAACAATTTATATTTACCAAAGTCGTTAGTAATTAAAGAACTTAAATCTACATTGATGTTATCATATTTACAAGAGAACTCTGAAATTTTAGATGTTGTTTCAGAAGAAAAAACATTATCTATATACAAACTAATTATTGATGGTGGTCTTGGTGGCCAAATTATTATAAGTATTCTGTTTGTTTTGTTAGCTACTTCTTTATACATCTATTTTGAAAGGTTTTTCACCATAAAAGCTGCTACCAAAGTTGATAAGAATTTTATGAATCAAATAAAGGACTATATTTCTAATGGGAAATTAGAAGCTGCCTCAGATTTGTGTACAAAAACAAATTCACCAACAGCTCGATTAATTGAAAAAGGAATTTCTAGGATTGGTAAACCACTAGAAGACATTAATAAAGCAATAGAAAACGCAGGTAAATTAGAAGTATATCAACTAGAAAAGAATGTAAGTGTTATTGCCACCATTGCTGGTTCTGCACCTATGATTGGTTTTTTGGGAACTGTGATAGGTATGATTGTCGCCATTCATGAAATAGCAAACGCTGGAGGTCAAATAGATATTAAATTACTATCAGATGGTTTATATACTGCAATGACTACCACAGTAGCGGGTTTAATTGTTGGTATTATTGCTTATATATCCTATAATCATATTGTGGTAAAAACAGATAAGGTGATGTATCAAATGGAGGCAAAAACAGTTGAGTTCTTAGATTTGTTAAACGAGCCTGTATAATGAACTTAAGAGGAAGAAATAAAGTCAATCCAAATTTCAATATGTCATCTATGACAGATATTGTTTTTTTGTTACTCATTTTTTTTATGCTAACCTCCACATTAGTCACTGTTAGTGCTATAGATGTTTTGTTGCCAAAAGCAGGTGGTAAAACAGAAAATAATACTTCTGTAGCTGTCTCAATCACAAACCAATCAAAGTTTTATATTGATAAAACTTTTGTGAGTGAAAAAAACTTAGAAACAAAAATTTTAACTAAAGTTGGAGCTGATAAGAAAAAAACTGTAGTCATAAGAGGGGACCAAAATGTTCCCTACAAAAGTGTGATGAAAGTTATTGATATTGCCAATAGGAATAAGCTCAAAATGATTCTAGCTGTAAAAGGAAAATAATGGCAATTTTAGATACTACTCATAAAAGAAAATCCTCATTAATAACACTAGTTATTTTAATTATGTTTCTCTTGGGTATTTTTAGTTTTGGAATGCAGTATCAAGACCCACCTGTTGAATATGGAATTGCAATAAACTATGGAACTTCAGATTTTGGCAATGAAAAACCAATAAATATTCCAGTCAAAAGTTCACTAACTAAAGACATTCAAGAGGAAAAACCAGAGGAACTTAACGAAGAAACTTCAAAAGAAATTATTAATGAGAAAGTTCTTTCTCAATCCGACCAGGACGCACCAATTATAGAAAAAACCAAAGAAGTTCTTAAGCCTAAACCAAAAAAGCCATCAAAAAGCACCTTAAAAGCTTTTGACAATTTACTGAAAGGAGATACTAATGATGACAATAAAGTGGGTGAAGGTAATGATGATGTTTCAGGTTTAAAAGGAGATAAAAAGGGCGATCCATCTTCAACTAAATATTATGGAAACTCGGGTAATTCAGGAGATCCTAATTATAATTTAGATGGAAGAAACGCTTTGAGTAAACCTATTGAGCAACCAAATTGTCAAGAAGAAGGAATGGTAGTAGTTAGCATTGAGGTTGATAAAAGCGGTAAGGTTATTAGGGCACTTGCTGGAGTAAAAGGAACTACAAATACAGCTAATTGTTTATTGAAACCAGCAAGGGAAGCAGCATTAAGAACTACATGGAATGCTGATCCAAATGCACCATTTAAACAAAAAGGAACAATTATTTATAAGTTTTCACTCACCAAATAATGACCTATCAAAAGACTATTGATTGGATGTTTTCTCAATTGCCAATGTATCAAAGGCAAGGAAAAACTGCTTTTAAAAAAGACTTGACCAATATTATTGCTTTTTGTGAGGTTTTAAAACATCCAGAACATAAATTCAAATCAATTCATGTGGGCGGAACTAATGGAAAAGGATCTACTTCTCACATCATTTCAAGTATTCTTCAAGAAGCAGGGTATAAAGTTGGGCTGTATACCTCACCTCATTTAAAAAATTTCACAGAGCGAATCCGAATTAATGGAGAAGAAGTTTCTCAACCCTTTGTTGTTGATTTTATTGCTAAGAATAAATCTTTTTTAGATAATCAAAAGCTTTCATTTTTTGAAATGACTGTTGGTATGGCTTTTGATTATTTTGCAGTCCATAATGTAGATATCGCCATTATAGAAGTGGGTTTAGGAGGGCGATTAGATTCAACAAATGTCATAAACCCTGAAGTTTCAGTAATCACAAATATAGGCTATGATCACACACAATTTTTAGGAGATACGCTCAAAGAAATTGCTTCTGAAAAAGCCGGAATTATAAAAAATAATACTCCCGTGGTTATTGGTGAAGATCAAGATGAAGTTTTGGATGTATTTCTTCAGAAAGCATCAGAAATGAATGCTGACATTCACTTTAGTTTAGACATAAAACATAATTATACCACTGATTTGTTAGGAAGTTATCAAGAGAAGAATATTAGAACTGCCTTACAGACTTTACAGGTGTTGGGTGGTTTTTCAATTTCGGAAACTCATATTCGTCAAGGTTTATTAAACGTTGTCAAAAACACAAACTTCAAGGGGCGATGGCAAATTTTACAAGAACAACCAAAAGTTATTTGTGATACGGCGCATAACAAGGAAGGATTACTGATTGTGTTGAATCAATTAGGAAAGCAGTACTTTAAAAATCTTCATATAGTTTTGGGTGTGGTAAATGATAAAAAGTTAGAGGAGCTACTTCCTCTTTTTCCAAAAGAAGCCAACTACTATTTTTGTAAACCAAATATTCCAAGAGGATTAAGTAAAGATACATTACATTCAAAAGCTAGAAGTTTTGGTTTACTAGGTAATACCTTTGACTCTGTAAATGAAGCCTATTTACAGGCACTTTTCAATGCAGATAAAGAAGATTTAGTATTTGTTGGTGGAAGTACATTTGTAGTAGCAGAAGTAGTTTGAAAAAGTGAGTATTTTACTTTAATTAGTTGAACCCATCACTTTTTTGTAATTTTGAACATATAATTAAAGACCCTCAAGGAACGCTTGTGATGGATATAAAAAAACTAGCCCGAGAAGTATTTGAAATTGAAGCAAAAGAAATTGCTTCTCTAGGCCATAAATTAACAGATGATTTTGAGAATGCTATTCATGCCATTCATCAAAGTTCAGGAAAGTTAATCGTTTCTGGAATGGGAAAATCTGGAATCATCGGAAAGAAGATTGCAGCTACCTTAGCAAGTACAGGAACCCCAAGTTTTTTCTTACACCCAGGAGAAGCCTATCATGGAGATTTAGGAATGATTGAGGAAAATGATATTGTGTTATTAATATCAAATTCTGGAGAAACAGACGAAGTATTAAAGCTAATTCCATTTTTGAAACATCAGAAGAACTGTACCGTTTCTATGAGTGGAAATGAGGAGTCTACTTTAGCAAAAAACACCAAGTATCACCTAAACGTTTCTGTAGAGAAAGAGGCATGCCCTCTTTTTTTAGCTCCAACTTCATCCACGACTGCAACTTTAGTCATGGGAGATGCCATAGCGGTAACTTTAATGAAATTAAGAAATTTTAAAGAAGAAAATTTTGCAAAATTTCATCCTGGTGGTAGTTTAGGGAGAAGACTTTTGACTACTGTAGGTGATGTGATGAAAAAGTTAGAGTTACCCACAACAAAACCCAATGCCACTATAAAAGAAGTTATTCAGCGCATTACAGAAGGAAAGTTAGGTTTGGTGGTAGTATTAGATGAAAGTAGAATTAAAGGTGTTATTACTGATGGAGATATTCGAAGGGCTATGGAATCTAGAGAAAAAGAATTCTTTGGTTTATTCGCCAAAGATTTAATGAGTCTTCATCCAAAATTAATTCATGAAAATGAAAAATTAATTACAGCGAGTTCCATTATGAGTGAAAATAAAATCAACTCTTTACTTGTTGTAAATGCTACAAATAATTTTGTAGGTGTGGTTCAAATGTATGATTTAGGGATATAATTTATGAAAAAAGTAATCATAATCCCAGCCAGACTAGATTCCTCTAGGTTACCAAAAAAAGTTTTATTAGACCTTAAAGGAAAGACTGTCATACAAAGAGTCTATGAGCAATGTCTCAAAGTTAAGAATGTAGATGGGGTTTATATAGCAACTGACAGTATAGAAATAAAAGAGGTTTGTGAAACCTTTACCAATAATGTTATTATTACAAAAAGTACACACAAATCGGGAACTGACCGAATAGGAGAGGCCGTTTCAGCTATAGATTGTGATATTGTGATTAACGTACAAGGAGATGAACCCTTCATAGAACCTAGTCTTATAGAAGCATTGGTGAATTCGTTTGTAAATTCTGAAATTTCCATGTCTAGTGCTATGAGTAAAATCAGTAATGTAAAAGATTTACAAAATACTAATGTTGTAAAAGTGGTTACAGATCTTCATAACAATGCTCTCTTTTTTTCCAGATCTCTTATTCCATTTCCAAGAGACGTTAAAGAAATTTCAATCGCTAACGAAGTGATAGAAAAGTCTCAGTTTTTTAGACATATTGGTATTTATGGTTACCGTAAAGATTTCTTATTACATTTTGTTAATCTGGAACAAAGTTACCTAGAGAAAGTTGAAAAACTAGAACAATTAAGGGCTTTGGAGAATGGCTTTAAAATTAAAATGATAGAGGCCAGCTCAAGTCTTATTGGTATTGATACCCAAGAAGATTATGAGGAAGCATTAAAAAAATATTGAGTTCATGAAATTGTAATAAACTCTATTTCATAGGATTAAAAACAAATCAAAATAAACCTCTTTTTTTCTTTGTTAAGTTTAAAAACCCTTTTATATTTGCACCCGCTTGTATGAATTTATTCATAGAAGGGCAATTAGCTCAGTTGGTTCAGAGCACTTGGTTTACACCCAAGGGGTCGGGGGTTCGAATCCCTCATTGCCCACATCACTCACAATCCTGATGAATTTTTCATCAGGATTTTTTGTTTTAATGAAAATGAGAAGCTCGCTTTATCATTTTTTTAAAACAAAAAATACGCTACGAGCTCAGCTCGTAAGGATTGTATTTGCAGTAGTGGTTTCGATCGGGGATCTGCAATCTCTCATTGCACACAGATAAGAGCAAAAAGGATTTAGCGTAACTATTGACTTTTGCTATTTTAAAATGAGGTACACTAGGGATATTTAATCCCTTATTGCCCACGTCACTATATTGTCTTGATAAATTTCCACCTAGATTTTTTCTTTTTAAACAAGCTATTACAGGGCTTAATTAAGAATTAATTCACACTAATTATATACTTTACGAACTATTTTATCGTAATTTGCATCAAAGTTTATAGTAGATTTTATTTATGAATATTCAATTAACTAAGAAAAAAATATTAGTTACTGGAGGAGCTGGTTTTATCGGTTCTAATTTAACGGAAGCTCTTCTTAAACTCAATAATGAGGTAATCTGCTTAGATAACTTTGCTACCGGTAAAAAAGAAAATATTACAGCCTTCACAACAAATCCAAATTACACACTAATTGAAGGTGATATTAGAAAACTTTCTGATTGTCAACTTGCAGTTAAAGGTGTGGATTATGTATTACATCAAGCAGCATTAGGTTCTGTTCCGAGATCCATAAAAGATCCCATAACCTCTAATGAAGTTAATGTGAGTGGTTTTTTAAATATGCTCATTGCTTCAAGAGATTCAGGTGTAAAACGTTTTATATATGCAGCGAGCTCCTCAACTTATGGTGATTCAGAATCACTTCCAAAAGTGGAGGACAAGATTGGTAAACCTTTATCACCATATGCCATCACAAAGTATGTCAATGAACTCTACGCAGATGTATTCTCCAAAACCTATGGCTTAGAGACTATTGGATTGCGTTATTTTAATGTATTTGGTAGAAAGCAAGATCCTAATGGTGCATATGCGGCTGTAATTCCTAAATTTGTGAGTCAATTTATGGCTGGAGAATCTCCTGTAATCAACGGAGATGGAGAATTTTCAAGAGATTTCACTTACATAGATAATGTCATTCAAGCGAATTTGCTGTCGATAACAACTAAGAATAAAGAAGCTATAAACACGGTGTATAACGTAGCTTTTGGTGAGCGAAATACACTGAAGGATTTAGTTGAGCTTCTTAAAAAATCTCTAACTGAGTTTGATTCTAAAATAAAGGATATTCAGGTTATTTATGGACCAAATAGAGTGGGTGATATTCCGCATTCATTAGCATCTATAGATAAAGCAAAAAACTTATTAGCGTATAATCCTCAATTTTCTTTAGAAAAAGGGCTAAAAGAAGCGGTAAATTGGTATTGGAATAATTTATAATAAGAAATGAGTCAAATAAAAATAGCAATTATAGGATTAGGATATGTGGGACTGCCACTGGCTAGATTATTTGCAACAAAGTATGCTGTAGTTGGTTTTGATATTAATTCCAATCGTGTGAAAGAGTTAAATGCGGGAAAAGATAGTACACTAGAAGTTGAAGATGAAGTATTGAAAGCTGTATTAGTTGACGAAAATTCTAACAATGTTGGGCTTTATTGTTCAACAACGATTTCAGATCTAGAAGAATGTAATTATTATATTATCACCGTTCCCACACCAGTTGATAAAAATAACAGACCCATTTTAACACCGCTTATCATGGCAAGTGAAGCCGTGGGGTCAGTCTTAAAAAAGGGAGATATTGTTGTATATGAATCCACAGTATATCCGGGGGCCACAGAAGAAGACTGCATTCCAGTTTTAGAAAAAATTTCAGGGTTGAAATTTAATGCAGATTTCTTTGCAGGCTATTCCCCAGAAAGAATTAATCCAGGTGATAAGCTACACACCATCGAGAAAATATTAAAAGTTACTTCAGGGTCTAATGTAGCAACTGGAAAAAAAGTTGATGACTTGTATAAATCCGTTATCACTGCAGGTACTCATTTAGCGCCCTCGATAAAAGTAGCAGAAGCAGCAAAAGTTATAGAAAATTCTCAACGAGATATTAATATCGCTTTTGTAAATGAATTGGCGAAAATTTTTAACTTAATGAATATTGATACCCAAGATGTATTGGCGGCAGCAAGTACAAAATGGAATTTTTTACCCTTTAAGCCAGGTTTAGTTGGGGGGCATTGTATAGGTGTAGATCCATATTATTTAGCACAAAAAGCCCAAGAATATGGGTATCATCCTGAAATTATTTTAGCTGGGCGACGATTAAATGATAGCATGGGAGATTATGTGGCTTCAGAAGTTGTTAAATTAATGATTTCAAAAGATATTCCTATCAAAAATGCGAGTATCCTAGTGCTTGGAATTACATTCAAAGAAAATTGCCCAGATGTAAGAAATACAAAAGCGGTAGATGTGATTTCTGCGTTAAAAGGATATGGGGTAAATGTGACTATTTTTGATCCTTGGGCCAACAAAGAAGAGGTTAAGAAAGAGTATCAATTAGAGTCTACTCAAGAAAAGCCTTCAGGTTCATTTGATGGGGTAGTATTGACTGTAGCACATAAAGAATTTTTAAATCTTGATTTTGATAGCATTACAAATAAAAAACATATCATTTACGATGTAAAAAATATACTTCCAGCTTCAAAAAAAGACGGAGGACTATAATAACAGACATGAAAAACTTTGCATTATTAGGAGCTGCAGGATATATAGCTCCAAGACACTTTAAAGCGATAAAAGAGACCAATAACCTTCTAATTGCAGCCCTAGATAAGTTTGATTCTGTAGGGGTGTTGGATAGCTATTTTCCAAATGCTGATTTTTTTACTGAATTTGAGAGATTTGACAGACACATAGAGAAGTTAAAACGAAATCACACAAAATTAGATTATGTAAGTATTTGTACCCCAAATTACTTGCATGACTCTCATATTAGAATGGCATTGCGTAGAGGAGCAGATGCAATTTGCGAAAAGCCTTTAGTTTTAAACCCTTGGAATGTTGATGCCTTAATGGATATTGAAAAAGAATCGGGTCAAAAAATCAATACAATTCTCCAATTAAGATTACACCCGAGTATCATCGCTTTAAAAAATAAAGTAATGTCAGCCCCTAAAAAGGAAAAATATGACATTGATCTCACCTATATAACCTCAAGAGGGAAGTGGTATGATATTTCTTGGAAAGGTGATGAAAGTAAATCTGGAGGTATTGCGACCAATATTGGGGTTCATTTTTATGATATGTTATCCTGGATTTTTGGAGAGGTTCAAGAAAATGTTGTTCATCTGAGAGCTAAAGACAAATCCTCTGGATATTTAGAATTTAAAAATGCCAGAGTTCGTTGGTTTTTATCCATAAATGAAGATGATTTACCTCATCATATTAAAGAAAAAGGACAAAGAACTTATCGTTCCATAACCATAGATAATGAAGAATTAGAGTTTAGTTCAGGTTTCACTGATCTACATACCAAAAGCTATGAACACATATTGAAAGGGAAAGGTTTTGGAATGCAAGAAGCTCAAAAATCAATACAAATTGTTCATGACATTAGAAATACAAGTATTAGTAAAAAAGGAAATTTGCATCCTTTTTTCAAAAAATAAAAATTTAAAATGAAAAAAAAAGGTATTATCGTTTCAGGATATTTTAATCCTATACACAAGGGGCATTTAGAATATTTCAACAATGCAAAAGAGTTAGCTGATGAACTTTTTGTGATTGTAAATAGTGATCATCAAAGAAGTTTAAAAGGTTCTAAAGAGTTTCAGCAAGAATCAGAACGATTGTTTATCGTCCAAAATATAAAAGCTGTAGAT
>OJFB01000270.1_pt1 | contig 14172 bp, 15 predicted proteins | sample 1593811 | NCBI WGS metagenome assembly OJFB01 (sample SAMN05416736, study PRJEB24817) | seawater metagenome | isolation source: Sea water | place: Canada:Atlantic | collected 2013-07
GTCAGATGTGTATAAGAGACAGGAAAGACTGAAAACAATGCAAATACAACTAGAAACCTTAAAACTACATAGCTAAACAAATAATAAGTACTCACTAGGTAGTCTTCTAATAAGAGAGCAGAGCTTTTGTTAAATTGGCTGATTAAAAAAAAGGTGGTTACAGAAAGCATTAAAAAAGTAAATAATGAAAACCCTACATGAAAAAAAGACAAGGCCCAATAATTCTCCTCGGCCTCTATTTCAACAAATCCCTTATTGAAAAGAGAGGTTACATATCCTTTTAATTTTGTTGTTGTAAAAAGTTTCAGAAAAAAAAGTAATAGTATGGAGAATACAAAAATTAATGTGATCCAATTGTTTGATAAAACACTTCTCTGAAGAGCTTCCATTCCTTCTTTTTTGTAATTAAGATAAACACAAAATTAGTCATAAAAAAATGTATATTTGTGCATATTCTCACACATTTTATGTCTGACACTCTAGTTATTATTCCAACCTATAACGAAAAAGAAAACATTCAAGCTATTATAGAAGCTGTCTTCAACCAAAAAAAGAGGTTTCATATATTGGTTGTTGATGATAACTCTCCGGACGGAACCGCTGAAATTGTAGAAAGGCTAATCACCCAATATTCTGATGCTCTTTTTATTGAAAAAAGAACGGGTAAAAACGGGCTTGGAACCGCTTATATTCATGGGTTTAAATGGGCTATCCAAAAAAAATATGACTATATCATTGAGATGGATGCAGACTTTTCTCACAACCCAAAAGATTTAGTAAGGCTTTATCATGCTTGTGAAAAAGAAGGTGCTGACGTTTCTATAGGATCTAGATATTCACAAGGTGTAAATGTTGTGAATTGGCCAATGAAAAGAGTATTGCTCTCCTATTTTGCTTCAAAATACGTTCGTTTTATTACTAGAATTCCAATTCATGATACTACTGCAGGATTTGTCTGCTACAAAAGAAGTGTGCTTGAAACTATTAAACTTAATAAAATACGCTTCATTGGCTATGCTTTTCAAATTGAGATGAAATTTAAAGCTTGGAAACATAACTTTAAAATTAAAGAAGTTTCTGTAATTTTTACGGATAGAACCGAAGGAACCTCCAAGATGAGTGACGGAATAATATATGAAGCACTTTTTGGTGTAATAAAAATGAGATTTAAAGGCTTACGATGAACGCTTACCTAATAAAAAATGCAACGATTGTAAATGAGGGGGCTTCCTTTCTTAGCGATATTCTAATAGAAAACGGAATTATAAAAAAAATAAGCGACTCCATTGCTGTAGACTCTATTCCTGTTATTGATGCTGAAGGAAAGTATCTTATTCCTGGTTTAATAGACGATCAGGTACATTTTAGAGAGCCCGGGCTAACCCATAAGGCAACTATTGGCACTGAAAGTAGGGCTGCCGTTGCTGGTGGGGTAACTACTTTTATTGAGATGCCAAATACAGTACCACAAGCAACAACCCAAAAACTATTACAAGACAAATTTGATATTGCAGAAAAAACCTCTTTTGTTAATTATTCATTTATGTTTGGTGGCACAAATGACAATTTAGAAGAATTGTTGCAAACCGACCCAAAAACTGTAGCAGGGATCAAATTATTTTTAGGTTCTTCTACCGGAAATATGTTGGTAGACAACCTTGACGTATTAGAAAAAATATTTTCTTCTACTCAACTCATTATCTCTGTTCATTGTGAAGATGAAGCTACGATCAAAAAAAATACGGCGCACTATAAAGCCTTATATGGAGAGAATATTCCAATTGAATTACACCCTGTTATCAGAAGTGAAGAAGCCTGTTATTTATCTTCATCAAAAGCTATTGCACTAGCAAAAAAGACAGGAGCTCGATTGCACGTTTTTCATTTGTCTACTGCAAAAGAAACAGCATTATTTAGAAACGACATTCCTTTAGAAGAAAAGCAAATTACTGCCGAGGTTTGTGTTCATCATTTATGGTTTTCTGATGAAGATTATAAAGAAAAAGGCACTCATATTAAATGGAATCCTGCGGTTAAAACCGCTGAAGATAGACAAGGGTTGTGGGATGCTTTGTTAGATGATAGAATAGATATTATCGCATCAGATCATGCTCCACATACTCTGGAAGAAAAATCCAATTCGTATTTAAGTGCTCCTAGCGGTGGTCCTTTAGTTCAGCACACTTTATTAGCCTTATTAGAAAAAGTTAAAGAGCAGGTTTTTAGTATTGAGAAACTTGTTGAAAAAGCTTGTCATAACCCAGCTAAAATCTTTCAAATAGAAAAAAGAGGATTTATTAGAGAAGGGTATTTTGCAGATTTAGTATTGGTAGATATGAATGCTGCTCAAACTGTGTGTAAAGAAAATATCCTTTACAAATGTGGATGGTCTCCATTTGAAGGAATTACTTTTTCATCTAGTGTTACCCACACATTTGTAAATGGTGTTTTAATATACAATCAGGGTGTTTTTAACACCTCCACAAAAGGAAAAAGAATTACTTTTAATAGAGCATGAAAAATAGCATCACTTATTTAATTTTAATCGTTCTTTTTGCCTCTTGCAGAAGTAATACAATCTATGAGGAACCCATAGATCTTATTCCAAAAGATTCTATGATGATGCTGTTAAAAGATTTGTATTTGGCTACCGCTGCAAAAAACATCAAAAACAATAGACAGCAAAAAAAAGTTTCATACATCACCCTTGTTTACAATAAATACAACATCGACTCTCTTCGTTTTAATACGAGTAATCTTTATTATACCTCTAAAATTGATATCTATGAGCCTATGTTAAATGAGATAACTGAGATGTTAAAAAAAGAACAAGAATTTTTTACTAAAGCTAAAAAAATCAAAGATTCTCTTTATACTGATTCTCTGATAAATATTTCTTTTAAAATAAAAAAAGAGCAAAAAATAAAAGAGTTGAAAAAGGTTGACATTTTAAAAAAAGTAGAGAATTTAAAGGAGTTTCAAAGGAAAAACTAAAGTAAAAAATCATTCTTTACTTGATAAATTACAGCTTCAATTTTCTCGAAAGTAACCTCTAATTGTGTTCTGCATTTTTCTGAAGTATAATACGTTTTTGTGTGTAAAGTTTTAGCGGTATACTTACTCATTCTAGTTTTTCTTACCATAATTTTTGACAGTAACCATTCCCACCTCCAGAATAAATTTGCTTGCCAAGGTTGAACACATCTCGTAGGTTTTTTCTTTCCAAAAGCCTCAGCTATATAAAATAGAACCTCTTTAAAACTTTTATTTTCAGATACTAAAATAAAACGTTCGTTTTTACAAGTGCTTTCCATTAACTGAACCATCGAACTAACAACATCTTTAACTCCAATAAAGCCTGTTATCCCTTCAGAATAAAATGAAAACCCTTTGTGAATTTGCGAGAACATTTTTCCTGAGCCTGAATCCCAAAAACCACTCCCTAAAATAACCCCCGGATTTACGATAACCACATCAACTCCTTCCTGGCTAGCTCGCCAAACTTCTGTTTCTGCACCATATTTGGTAATGGCATACCCATTATTTTTTTCATTACCGCCCCAATCATTTTCTTCATTGGCAAACTCTTTTTTTGGATCGTCTCCAATGGTGGCAATTGAACTTACAAAACACAATTTTTCTACTTTGGCGTCTATCGATAAATTGGCAATAATAGCAGTACCGTGAATATTTACCTTTCTCATGGTTCTGTAATCTGCAGGGTCAAATGAAATGACAGCTGCACAATGGTATACTTTTTTTACATCCTTGAAGGCTGGTATCATGGAGGGTACATCTGTAATGTCTGCCTGAACCCATTCTATGTTGGCAAATAAGTCTTTAGCAATATTGGTGTAATATGAAAAAACTTTTTTAGTTTTTTCAATACTATCTAAGGTTCTATAAATGGCTCTTATGGGTTCATTTTCTTGTGCTAAACGAACTAATAAATGTGAACCAACCAACCCTGTGCCTCCTGTAACTAAAATCATAGCACGAATTTAGTTTATTTACCTCAGAAATGTATCTTTGCTTTTTATAAAGAAAGAAGATGACAAATTTTGTTGAAGAGTTACGATGGCGAGGATTATTGCATGATATTATGCCTGACACTGAAGCACACTTACTAGAACATGCTACGGCTGGTTATATAGGATTTGACCCTACTGCAGATTCATTGCATATTGGAAGCTTGGTTCAGATCTTAATCTTAAAGCATTTTCAAAATGCTGGACATAAACCTATTGCCTTGGTTGGAGGTGCAACCGGTATGGTAGGAGATCCATCAGGTAAATCTGCAGAAAGAAATTTGTTGGATGAAGCTAGTTTGCAAAAAAACATTGAAGGTGTTAAAGCACAATTGAGCAGATTTTTAGATTTTAATGCTTCAGAAAACCCTGCCGAATTGGTGAACAACTTTGATTGGATGAAAGATATTTCTTTGATAGATTTTGTTAGAGATACAGGGAAGCACATCACCGTAAATTATATGATGGCGAAAGATTCTGTGAAAAAACGCTTAAGTTCTGAATCTAAAGTAGGAATGAGCTTTACGGAGTTTACCTACCAACTATTTCAAGGGTACGATTTCTATCATTTGTACAAAGAAATGGATTGTAAGTTGCAAATGGGTGGGTCTGACCAGTGGGGAAATATTACCACAGGAACAGAGTTAATTAGAAGAAAAGCCCAAGGAAAAGCCTACGCCATTACCGTACCTTTAGTGACCAAAGCAGACGGCACAAAGTTTGGTAAAACAGAGGGTGGAAATGTGTGGTTAGACGCCAACAGAACCTCTCCTTATAAATTCTACCAATACTGGTTAAATGCTTCTGATGAAGATGCAGAAAAATATATTAAAATCTTTACTTTTTTAGATAAGGAAGCTATTGAAGCTCTTATTATAGAGCACAGAGAAACCCCTCACCTGCGCTTGTTACAAAAGAAAATAGGTGAAGAAGTTACTATAATGACCCACGGCCAAGAAGCTTTTGACAATGCCATTAAAGCCTCTCAAATTCTTTTTGGAAAGTCTACCTCTGAAGATTTAAAATCTTTAGATGAACAAACTTTTTTAGATATTTTTGAAGGTGTGCCTCAAGCATCAGTCTCAAAAGAAGATATTGATAACGGATTAGACATGATTGGGGCCTTAGCTGCAAAAACAGGCTTTTTAAACTCTAATGGAGAAGCCAGAAGAGCCCTAAAAGAAAACGCAATTTCTGTAAATAAAGAAAAAGTAAAAGAAGATTTTGTGATTTCTTCTTCAGACATTATTGCCAATGCCTATGTGTTGCTTCAGCGAGGAAAAAAGAATTATTTTCTATTAAAAATAGCTTAGTTTATCTAGAAGCATTTCTACATTACCATTAAATTACATCCTCTTATATCTGAATGGTCAAAACGGCCTAATACTTCGAAACGGCCATTTTTGTGCACTCTTCCTAAGTCTTGTGTTGCAATGAATGAGCATGAATTGTAGTTGGCCAAGTCTACTACATTTAGTCCTCCGGTTTTGTTAGCTCCAACTAAAGTAAGCGCATCTTCAGTATCTCTGGTAAGTATTTTCATCCAGGGTGGACAATCAAAAATACCGTCTCCAGAGGAATAGCCTTGGCTTAATAGCTCGGTCATTCCGTACTCTGAATGAATTTTAGATACGCCAAAACCAGCAGCTAAAATTTCATGTAATTCTTCTCTGATCATTTCTTTACGTCGTCCTTTCATACCCCCGGTTTCCATAATAACGGTATTCTTTAATGAAAAGGTTTGGCTTTCTATAAGATCTAACAATGCAAACGTAACTCCAATTAACAGTACTTTTTCTCCTTTTTGATCTAATGCTATCAATGTTTTTATTAGCTCAGATAGAGTGTCTAAATAAAAACCACTCTTAGGGTTATTAGATTTATGGATAAAGTCATTGACCATATAAATTAACGAAGAACCCTCCCGCTCCAAATAATTAGGCAAAAGCCCCAAAACCGTATAGTCTTTAACAGATCCATAAAAATGCTCAAATGCTCTGGTGTAACTTGTCTCATACCAACTTAGATCTGCCACCAAATGCTTACTTACTTGAGCCCCTGTAGTTCCCGAACTGGTAAAGGTTTCTTGAACCGATTGGTTGGTGGAAAGCACTTGATGGGTTTTAAAAAACTGAATGGGCAAAAAAGGAATTTGGTTTACTTCTTTTACATCACTTGGATGAATGTATAGCAAATCGCAAAAAGACCTGTACACCTTGTTATTTTGAAACTGGTATTTAAACACTTGCAAAGCGCAGCGCTCAAAATCAGTTTCGTTTTGTATGTTAAATATGGCTTTTTGCATATATCACAAAAATAGTAGGATTTAGTTAAAAAACTTTGATTATAATTGATAAATACAGCCTATTATTTTGCAAAACTTTATTGTATTTTTGTGGGCACAAATCAAAATAAAAAAATAATGTCAGATTTTGGAATTCAACAAGCCCTAAAAGAGTTAGGACTTAAAGATGTTAACCATGGAACTTCTACTGGTAGTCACAATTTTTCTAATGGAGAACTTATTGCCAGTTATTCTCCTGTAGACGGAAAATTAATTGGTAAGGTAAAAGCTAGCACCAAAGAAGATTACGAACAAGTAATGAGTACTGCTACTGCTGCGTTTAAGACTTTTAGAGATATGCCAGCGCCACAAAGAGGAGAAATTGTACGTCAGTTTGGTAATAAACTACGAGATTTAAAAGAGCCTCTTGGTAAGTTGGTTTCTTATGAAATGGGAAAATCTTTACAAGAAGGGTATGGAGAAGTACAAGAAATGATTGATATCTGTGATTTTGCTGTTGGATTGTCTAGACAATTAAATGGTCAAACTATACCATCGGAGCGTCCTGGGCACGTAATGAGAGAGCAATGGCACCCTATTGGTGTGGTGGGTATTATTTCTGCTTTTAACTTTCCGGTAGCGGTTTGGGCCTGGAATACGGCTTTGGCTTGGGTTTGTGGTGATGTATGTGTTTGGAAAGGTTCTGAAAAAGCGCCTTTATGTGCTGTAGCCTGCCAGAATATTATTGCAGATGTTTTAAAAGAACACAACTTGCCAGAGGGTATTTCTTCTATTATTACTGGAGATTACACGGTTGGTGAAATGATGACTACAGATACACGAATTCCTTTAGTGTCTGCTACTGGATCTACACGAATGGGAAGAATTGTTGGTGCTACTGTTGCCCAACGTTTTGGAAAATCTTTATTAGAATTGGGTGGTAACAATGCCATTATTATTACACCAACGGCAGACTTAAAAGTGGTAGTACCAGGTGCGGTATTTGGAGCTGTTGGAACCTGCGGACAACGTTGTACCTCTACACGAAGACTCATTATTCATGAATCTGTATATGATAAAGTACGTGATGCTATTGTAGGCGCTTATAAGCAATTAACTATTGGAAACCCATTAGATGAGCGCAATCATATTGGCCCATTAATTGATCATGATGCTGTGAATACGTATTTAGCTGCTATTGAAAAAGCAAAAGCTGAAGGTGGAAATGTATTGGTAGATGGTGGTGTGTTAGAAGGTGAGGGATATGAAAGTGGTTGCTATGTAAAACCTGCCATTATTGAAGCTGAAAATCATTTTGAAATTGTACAGCACGAAACCTTTGCTCCTATTTTATATTTAATGAAATATTCTGATAGTGTAGAAAATGCCATAGAAAAACAAAACGGCGTAGCGCAAGGCTTGTCTTCTGCGATTATGACGAATGAACTGAAAGAAGCTGAAAAATTCTTGTCTTATGCAGGTTCTGATTGTGGGATTGCTAATGTAAATATTGGAACTTCTGGTGCAGAAATTGGAGGTGCTTTTGGTGGAGAAAAAGAAACTGGTGGAGGACGCGAGTCTGGATCTGACGCTTGGAAAGTATATATGCGTAGACAAACAAATACGATTAATTATTCTGATGAATTGCCATTAGCACAAGGCATAAAATTTGATCTATAACTAGATCACTTTTATATCGCGTAAATCAAAAAAACCACTTAATTCAGTGGTTTTTTTGATTTTTTTTGTATTTTTCAAGGGCTATGAAATCTTTACAACACCCTACCATATTTCTTGAAGAAAAAATTCACAGAAAAAACAATCAGCTCTTAATTAAGTTTGATTATGATGAGACGTTAATTTCTCTTGTAAGAACTGTTAATGGGGCTTCATGGAGTAAATCTCTGAAGGCTTGGTATCTCATAAGCAACGCAGAGAATCTTTCGATAATTTTAAAACTATTTAAGAATATTTCAAAAGTAGATGTTTCTAAAATTTCAAAAAAAACACCCTTCAAAAGAGATTTAACTGACGAACAGAAGCAATTGTTAAATCAATTTTATTTGTTTTTGAAAGGGAAAAGATATAGCCAAAGTACAATACAAACCTATACTTTTTTTATAGCAGACTTTATAAATTTTCACACAAAAACTCCCTTAGCGGAACTTACAAACAGAGCCGTAGAACTTTTTATTGAAACCGTTTTTATGGAACGCAACTATTCTGTTAGTTCACAAAGACAGTTTATAAGTGCCTTAAAGATTTTTACGGTGTTTTGTCCGCAAACAAAGATTCATAATTTGGCTTTAGAACGGCCTAAAAAATCTAGAATACTTCCAAGTGTATTGTCTCAAGAAGAGGTGTTACGTATTATTCAATACACACAAAATATAAAACATAGGGCTATTTTAACCTTGCTATATTCTTGTGGATTACGAATAGGGGAACTGATTAATTTAAAATTGATAGATTTTCATATAGATAGAAAGCAACTTATTGTAAAAAAAGGAAAAGGAAGAAAAGATAGGTACGTTAGTTTAGCAGATAGTTTCTTGCCGCTGTTATCTAACTATTATCACTCTTATAAACCAACAATCTATTTTGTTGAAGGGCAAAATGGGGGCAAATATAGTGCAGAAAGTATTCGAAGTTTTTTAAGAAAAAGCTGTAAAAAGGCAGGTATAAGAAAGCCTGTAACTCCTCATACATTAAGACATAGTTATGCAACGCATTTGTTAGAAAATGGAGTAGACTTGAGGTATATACAAACTTTATTAGGTCATTCAAAACCAGAAACTACAATGATTTACACCCATGTACAAAGAAAGGATTTGATGGAAATACAAAACCCTTTGGATGTTGCATTACAGAAGTTTAATAAAATAAATAAAGACAAACAAAAAGTTGTGTTATCCCGAAATATATAGCTATTAACACAAGCTTTTGTTTGGATATAACCAGTTGGCTTTAATGCAAAAAATGAAAAAACTATGGAAACAACAATTGAAACCTTTTCGCCAGGATTACTTATTTGGCAAATATTAATGATTTTAGCAGTAATACTTCCGATTATTGCTTTAATTGATATTCTACGAAATGAATTTAAAGGAAATAATAAACTGATTTGGATTTTGGTAATTCTCTTTACGAGTCTTGTTGGAGTGCTACTCTACTTCAGATATGGGACTAAACAGAAAATTACTAGAAAATTGGTTTAATAAGACTAATACGATTTTGAGTATTATCATGGATTAAAAAAAATTGAAACAATAACTTAAAAAAGAAAAAGATGATATATTTAGGAATGGTTGGACCTTGGCAGATAATAATATTAATATTTGTATTACTTGGAATTATCCCAACAATAATAGCACTGATTGATATATTAAAAAGTAAATTCAATGGAAATGATAAAATTGTTTGGGTATTAGTTGTACTATTTTTCAATTTGATTGGAGCAATTTTATATTTTGTAATTGGACGAAAACAGAAAATAAAAAGTTAACCGAATTGAATAATGATAAATTTCGAATTGACTTCTACTCTATCGAATTAAAATTTAAACTCGATTTAGTAACAATAATGATTGCAAAAGCACTCAAAGCCAACAATGGGTATAATTTATGCTTACATTTAAACTAATTTTAAACCAACAAACATTTAACGAACGATTTGCTTCAACCGAAAAATCTCGGATTTTCCAGTCGCACAAATCATAACCCTAAACCGTTGTAACCAATTTGAACGACGATAATGGTACAATCTTTGATTAAATTTTCTTGAATTGTTTAAACTAAAAAAAGCATATGAAAAGAATTTTACTATTATTAACATTTACCACATTAGGAATTTTAAATGGATTTAGTCAATCTAAAAAAAACGACTTAAAATTAACCGTTTCGGGACTTCCTTTATTTGGAGCTTCAGAGGATTTTAGTTCAGGTTTCAATGGATTTGTAATTAAGCCAACTATTGGATATTACATTTCTGACAAAACATCAATTGAATTGAATTTCTCTTATGCAACTATGAACGACTTGAAAGTTGGAAATATAAATTCTTATTATAACTCTTATTCATTTATTCCTACTTTGAGAAATAATTTTGTGAATAAAAATAAATTGAGAGTTTTTGCTGAATTTGGTTTTGGACTTGGAACAATAAAATATAATGCAGATAATAACAATTTCAGAAATTTGCAACACGAGGAATTAAGTGGTGGAATATCGGTTATGAATATTGGAATTGGAGGAAACTACTACTTCAATGAAAAATTCGGAATTGAATTTATTTTACCGTATATAACTACAAATAATATTACATCTGAACAATCAAATAATATATATTCTGGAATTGCACCAACAATAGGATTAACATACAAACTGAATTAAAAACTGGTTACAACACCGTGCATAATTTATTGCTGGTTGATTTTCCTTGCGGAAAATCCTCGGACACTTCCAATGTTGGTTGTTTTTTTACTATTTTAGTCTAATAACGTCGCAACAAAACCATGCACAACCACGTTGCCATTCATGACAGAACGTACTGTGATGGAAAAATAAAAATTTATATTTTGTAACATTTAATTAAAATAAGACACCAAAAAAAATTAATATATGAACACTTATATTTTGATTAATGGATCTTGGCATGGGGCATGGTGCTGGAACAAAGTTATTCCTCTTCTTGAAAAACAAGGACATAAAGTTATCACTCCTGAATTACCTGGACACGGAGAAGACAATACCCCAATTAAAGAGGTGTCGTTAAAATCTTATACAGACTGTATTTGCGAAATATTGGACACTTTGGAAGACCCCATAATACTTGTAGGTCACAGCATGGGTGGAGTAATTATGAGCCAAGTTTCAGAATACCGACCAGAAAAAATAAAATTATTGATTTATATTTCAGCTTTTGTTCTAAAAAATGATGAAGCAATATTATCATTTATAAGAAGAGATAAAGAATCATTACTAATTCACAATATTAATTTCAGCAAAGATATGAGTATTATGGAATTGAAGGAAGGTGCTATTAAAAAAGTCTTTTATCACGATTGTCCTGATGAAGATATTTCTCGTGCAAAATTACTGGTAGTTCCCCAAGCTGTTAAACCAATCAAGACCAGACTAAATATTAACAATGAAAAATTTGAATTGATACCAAAAATATATGTCGAATGCCTACGAGACAAAGCAATTTCTATAACGATGCAAAGAAAAATGCATGCTGAATTTAACTGGGAAAAAGTATATTCAATAGACAGTAGTCATTCACCATTCTTCTCATCTCCAAAAGAACTTGTTTCAAACTTAACTAGATAACCTATGTCTGTAAAAACCCAATTCTCAATTAATTCAATAAATTATAATGAATATAACTTTATTCAGAATATGGTTATTAAAAATATTTTAGATAAAACCACGTCAAAACCAATTTCAATTCTCGATTTAGGATGCGGTACAGGAAAGTTATGCAATTCAATTGAGTGGCCATTTGATGATTTTTATGCAGTTGATTTTTCCGAAGAAATGCTACTGATACATCCTCGGAGCGAAGGAGTTAAATGTATTACAGGTGATTTTAACGATTCTTTGTTATTCGATAAACTCAGCCAGTTTAAAATAGATCGTATTTTTTCTACATCTGCTTTACAATGGGCTACAGACCTTGATGCATCTTTTAGATACATTAAAAATCTTAATGCCCCTATTTCATTTGCTATTTTCACTTCAAATACATTTAAAGCCGTTTTTGATACCGCTAATATCCCGCCCCTTTTGCGAACAGTAGACGAAGTCACATTTCTTGCTAGCAAGTATTTTGATGCAAAATATGAAACCTTAAAGTATAAACTTTCATTTAATAACACATTAGATATCTTTCGCTACATTAAGAAAAGTGGAGTAAGTGGTGCACGGAATGTTCTGAATCATAAAAGAATGAAGGATTTGATAAATAATTATCCAACAGATTATCTTGAATTTGAGGTATTATTCATTATTGAATAATGACATCTGTCTTTTTCAAAAAATATAGTATTTAATAATAAACAGAAAATTGACATGAAGAAAACAAATTCGAAAATTTTAGTTTTCGGCACAGGTGGTCATACAAAATCAGTAATTAGAATTATAGAAGCAGAAGCAAAATGGAACATTTACGGTTTACTTGCTGATTTTGGGTACCAAGAAAAGGACATTAATATTCTGGGTTATAAAATCGTAGGATACAGAAACGATGTGTCTCATTTACAAGAAGCTAAAATCACGAATGCTTTTGTTGCAGTAGGTGATAACCATCTTCGAGCAGAAATTCAGATGGACTTAATATCTAAAGGTTTTAAAACAACAACTATTATACATCCTGCCGCAATAGTCATGAACAGTTCCCCTATTGGCGATGGTACTATGATTCATGCACTGGCAGTTATTGGTCCAGACTGTACAATTGGTAAAGGTGTTATAATTAGTGCATTCTCAGCTGTTGGCCATGATAGCATTATTGGAGATTATTCTCACTTAACACCGGGAGTATTAATAGGAGGAGGTGCCACAATAGGAGAATTTTCTTTTTTGGGGCTAGGTGCAATAGTTCTTCCTGATGTCAAAATAGGTAAAAACGTGCAAGTCGGTGCTAATTCTGTTGTAAACAAAGACCTAGATGATAATGTTATTGTGGCTGGGAATCCTGCAAGAGTTATTAAAAAAACTATACCTTTATAATAAATGGATAATGAGCAGGAATGCATTCAACTATCAAAATACGAAAATACGCATTCAATCAGAATTGAAAATTTTGCAGAATAAACCGCTAATCTCATTCACTCAAACGCAGAAAAAAACTTAATGTAGCGGAATAATTTGAAATCTGAAAAATCAACGAAATGGCAACAATGTATATAAAAAATAGACGAAACAGTAGTAATTTCAAGCCTTTTGGCTCGTATAAAAGTTTGTGGTTAACTGAAAGTTTGGAGCTTCGGAATCGCCTACTTTTCATATACTAACCGGTGTGCCATAATAAAAAGGATAAACAAATGAGAGTAGCAATAATGCAGCCATATTTTTTGGCTTATATTGGATATTATCAATTAATCCATTCTGTGGATAAATTTGTCATATATGACAATATCAAATACACTAAGAAAGGTTGGTTTAATAAGAATCGGATACTAACGAATGGAAAGGATAAACTGTTCTCAATACCTTTAAAATCAGACAGTGAATATTTACACGTGAATGAAAGATTTATAGCAGATAATTATAATAAAGAAAGACATAAAATTATTCAATGGATTAAAAATTCATATAAAAAAGCTCCTTTTTACAAAGAAAATATTCAATTTATTGAAAGTCTATTTAATCAGGACAATAATAATTTATTTGACTTCATATATTTTTCTGTTAATCAAGTGTGTAATTTACTTAAAATTGAAACTGAAATCATTCAATCATCAAAATTAGAAATTGACCATTCTTTAAAAAGTGAAGATAAAGTTCTAGCTATATGCAAATTTTTAAATGCTGATACTTACATAAATGCTATTGGTGGTAAAGAATTATATAGTAAAGAGAAATTTAAGCAAAATAATATCTCTTTAAATTTCATTAGGACAAGAAAAATTGAATATGAGCAGTTCTCCAATGAATTTTTTCCTTGGCTTTCAATAATTGATGTTTTAATGTATATTGGAGTAGAAAAAACAAAAGAAATGATTTATGAATTTGATTTAGAATAAATTACGGCACACAACATTTTGTTTAGGTAATGGCAGGCAAAGTGCTAAACATCAAGGTTTGACAGGAAAGCACTACGCAATCTGCCACTACTCATACAATTTACCGTTGCCCA
>OJFB01000271.1_pt1 | contig 14076 bp, 4 predicted proteins | sample 1593811 | NCBI WGS metagenome assembly OJFB01 (sample SAMN05416736, study PRJEB24817) | seawater metagenome | isolation source: Sea water | place: Canada:Atlantic | collected 2013-07
CCGTGGACAACCCGCGCAACGTGGAAACTTAAAAAAAAACGCGCACCGTGAAACTTGAAAAAAAAACGTTGAAAAAAAAACGCGCACCGTGGACAACCCGCGCAACGTGGAAACTTAAAAAAAAAACGCGCACCGTGGACAGCCCGCGCACCGTGGACACCCGCGCAACGTGGACACCCGCGCAGCGTGGACACCGCAACGTGGACACCCGTCCCCGATGATGAACCTATAGGGATGATAATTTGATTGATAAAAAAAAAACTGCGCACACCCGCGCAACGTGGTCACGACACCCGCGCAACGTGTACACCCGCGAAGCGTGGACACCGCAACGTGGACACCCGCGCAACGTGGACACCCGCACACCGTGGACACTTACTTGACAGCGTGGACACCCCACCGTGGACACCCGCAACGTGGACAGGTAAATATGGACACCGCACCGTCGACCCGTCGTGAGAGAAAGAGTCTCAGCCAACGGTTGTACCGCGAGAGACAAAAACAAGCAGCCGAAGCTGGCGATCTTGATGCTATTCGGTGGCGTGATGGCGAGGCTAAGCGGTTGCGCAGTCTCGCACTCACCAAGAAGCGCAGCCAGGCAAGCCGTCAAAAGGAAAAAGAACGGAAAAAATCAAAGCGGCCGCAGCAGCCGGTGCCGGATCCACCGGTGTTGCAGCCGGCGGCACAGCTGCCGGAGCAACCGCAGGTGCAGCTGCTGATGCAGGTGCAGCCGCTGGCGCAAGCGTCAAATGTGGCAGCACTGCCAGCTGAAGCAGCTGCGATGCAGCCGCAAGCGCAGCTGCTGGTCCTGGAGCAGATGTTGACCATGTCAGCTGCGGCATCCGCGGCGCAGACACAAGCGCAGCCGCTGATGCTGGAGCAGCCGCTGTTGCAGCAATCAGCACCCACGCCAGTGCAAGATCGGTTGCAGTCACAGGTGCCGGTACAGCAATTGGGAGCAGCAACTGTACCAGTTGTGATTGCGGTGGAAGCTGCAGCAGCGGAAGCGCAGTCGCTGGTGTTGGATCCGCTGTCGCAGTTGCCGTTGCAGGTGCAAGCGCAGCTGTTGGAAGAACCGGCAAATATGGTGTCAGCACAACTAGTTTCTGCTAACAGCAGAGCAGAGAGGACAGAGCTGCAAGCTTTGAAAGAGGCGCACAAGCGAGAGATGGCGGAGGAAATAGCGAAGGTGCAAACCGCAGCAGTTGCAGCTGCTCGACAGGCTTCGGGAGAAATTCAACGGGTTCGAGGGGAAGCTGATTCGGCGTTGAAGAAGTTGCAAGACGAGTGCGAGAGGCTTCGAGAAATCGCTGAATTGGCGCATAAGGCTTTGGAGCGGTCCCAAGACGAGTGCAAGAGGCTGCAGGTAGCGGCAGAAGTGCAGGTGCAACAGCTGGTGCTGGAGCAGCCGGTGTTGCAGCGGGTGGCACAGCAGCCGGTGCAACCGCAGGTGCAGCTGCTGACGCAGGCGCAGCCGCTGGCACAAGCGTCAAATGTGGCAGCACTGGCAGCTGCGCCAGCTGCAGTGCAGCCGCAAGCGCAGTCGCTGGTGCTGGAGCAGCAGCTGGCCATGTCAGCTGCGGCAGCCGCGGCGCAGCCGCAAGCGCAGCAGCTGGTGCTGGAGCAGCCGCTGTTGCAGCAACCAGCACAGCCGCCAGTGCAACCTCTGGTGCCGTTGCAGGTGCAGGCACAGCCATTGGCAGAAGCCACAGTTGTGACTGCGGTGGAAGCTGCAGCAGCGGCCGAGGCGGCAGTGCAGCTCACTTTGCTTCCAAGCCACGCTGTAGCAGCGCCGGCACTTGCGCAAGCCAGTACTCATCTGCCTGAAGCGCCGCAAGTACCAGCATTGGTGCAGGTAGCAGCATGCCCTGCGAAACGCATCCCGCGTCCAAAAATAACCCGAGTAAAACTCCCTTTAATAGCTTCGCAGATTTCTGACTTAGCTGAAACAATTCGTGATGGCTTTTCACGGGCTCAGAGAAGGAATTCGAAATCTGCATGCGTTTGGATTTTGCCAGATAAGTCAATACTGTATGCGAATGGTTTCAGCTGGTACTCAAACGTGCATGCAGATGTACACAACACAGCACAACAAAGAAAGAACACATGCATTTTGAATGTAGGTGATCATGAAGCACACAAGTCATCTCATTATCTCCTTAGTCTTTGCTCGGTCATGCCAGCTTTGAGTGACATTTTGCGTTTTTGCTATAAGAAGTGCCCATCTCTGCGAGTAGCGCATTGCCACATTTTGAGACAAGCCAGCGAGCATGCGAGGTTCGCTTGGCATACAGATAATGACCCCGGAGATTTTGAGTCTAAGATCACACGGTCTGTGAAGAAGACTTTTGTTTTCAATCTCACATCATCTCACACATCCATGCAGCTTCAGGGTGAAGAGGAATTCTTTTTTGAAGAACCTGGGGTTGGTGCTCTTTTTGATTCTGCTGTTATCCATAAGACAGTAAAGGCAGATGTTGACACTCTGAAGCTAGCTGTGTTTATGTATTATCCGGATGAGTGTGTGTAGGTGCCTATGATTCTGCGTCGGATCATTCTTAGTTCCTAGTAAAACTTGTTCATTGATATTTTTAAAAATTTAGTAACTATATGCACAGTAATATACATGATAATAGGAGTAACCATGGACAGACCTTAACATCAACTGGGTATATGAACATAGAAACACATCATTGGACGCCATCGGTCCAAGGTTCTGTATGGTGCTGCAATTTGCTGCCCACGTCCTCCATTCTGATTGCCGTCAATCTGGATCCAGTCATTTGGCTTGTCTGGATAGAGGTTGTGGGCAATGTAATGATTGCCATCATATAGTAGCAAACTAATCAATCGGTATGATCCAAGGAGTTCGCAGTTGATGAAGAGCTCGCGCGCGCTGTTAGGTTGTGTCAGATTGTATGGTTGCTCCAGATCTTCTTCAGGAAGCTCAAGTGCGAGAAATCGCGGGGGCGGTCCTCCATTTTCGCTCTGGACCAATCTTCGTTGTTTTTTCATGTTGACGTTGACCACTCCACATGAGATGCAGGTTGATTTATCAGCGTAGTCCTCGAGTGATGTGTTTGCTTGGCTGACAAACGCGGAAAAAGGATCGTAGCAAGTTTGTTCTAGCGCATTTTGCTGGATGGTATGTGCAAATGATCCCATCGAAGTATGACGAGGCTGCACGTGATTGCAAATTGGACAAACGGGATCGTATGATATTCGAAGAAAATCAGTGTGACTTGTGTCGTTGAACAGCCTGTAGAGAGTATTCAGGCCACTTCCAACCTCTTTCATGAGCTCTTGAATTTGAGATTCCACATGCTGCAAACTGTTTCCTTGAATGTACCTCTTCAAGATCACTTTGCGAAAGTTGTTGCGCTCTTCTGTCATGTCATTCATGGCGGCTGCGAAGGCCTCAGACTTCTCCGTCATTGGGCAGACAAAGACTGCATGCCGTTTCTCCCACCAAGAACGTAGAGGATCCTCAAAATTGCAAATTATTTGCAGTGGCCCAGTCAGGTTGTTTGTCTCGGTTGGCGGAGGTTGTAAAACTAGCTCTTGGCTCGTAGAGCCTGCCCAGAGTTGTGCTGCAGCCCATATGTCGAGGGGCGCGTCTATGAAGCAGCTATTGTTCTGCCACTCATGTGACTGGTGTTTGCAGTGAGATTGTACGCATTCGTCATTGTCGCACCCCATAAGATCAGGTTTTGTTTGACTCACGTCCAATTTTTTCATTGATGTGTGTTGTTGTTGTGTCATTAAAGTTGGACGCTTCCTCTTCTGGGTTTCTAACGACTCCTGCCTTTTTTGTCGCTTTTGATCATGCGGAGATGTTGCTGCTCGAGGCTTTTGAGATCCGCGCTGTTTAGCAAAGTCACCCTTTTTGGTTCCTCTTTTTCCTACAGCTTTTGCTGTTTGACTTACAGCGTTCTTTGCTTGGATGCGATGGGCAATTTCCTGTGCTGCTGCGCTGGCAAGTGGTGCTTGGAAGTAGCCGTATTCGTCGTACGACTTCTCCCACACCTCTAACTTTGGGTCCAGGCGCAGTTTGCGTAGGTGGTCCCAATTGACTACCTTTTGGAGAACGCGTAGTCCGTTGCGGGTTGTTACACGTGACACAAGTACATACAACGATGAGATGTCGATGGCAGGTTCAAACTGCCGTGGCGTCAGACTGAGGATCAACTCTTTGTGTGTTGAACCTTGCAGCTTGTAGTCCGTGGTGGCGAATGCCAAAGTCACTGCATGCTTTCTGAGCAGTAGCCCAGTTGAAGGTCTTTTGTTAGGAGTTCCATCCTTTTTGAGCCGTTGCTTCTTTGTCCCAATGCAAGCAGACGCAGCCATTAAACTAATAGGTTTGAATTCTGTTGTTTGTATGGGATAGCCAATGGCAATGACAATCGGATCATCTTCTCCATTTAGTAGGGACACATTCTCGCGCAGCAAGGTTTCTTGAGATTTGTTTATAACTGTTGGTGTCATGTTCACGAACGCTGGCGGCTTGCTTAGGGTCGCGATGCCTCCAGGCCCTGCGAGATCTAGCAGTTGATTCAAGTCATCTGTATCTTCTTGGAGCACAAGGGAGTGCAGTTTGCCCTGAGTTCCATTCACCACGCCGTATGCCACAAAATTGGCAAACCCGTCGAGCATGCAAGGTGCTCCATACACAAAGTAGCCCCACATGTCCGGTTCGTTTGTGTACAACTCGTGCAGCATGTTGTTGCTTTGCAAGTACGATGCGGCGATCCCCACGAGGTCGATCTTCCAACGCACTAGTGCAAGCCCGTGGTGCTTGGCATATTCTAGTGCCTTTGCTCCGTTGAGACTCGTTCGCTCGAGGTTGCTAACGACACCGATCTTAACACTCCGGAACCTGTCGCGCTCAGCTTCCGAAACTGGTTGAAGTGATTTGAGCAGCTCTTCGCTTACGGGCTGTTCGCACGTATAGTCACGCATTTTGGCAAGATTCTCGCCATGCTGCCTGTCATTACGAAATCGGTGTGTGACTGTCAGCTTGCAGCGCTTGAACGCCTTGAAGAGTGCGACACCCTTAACCTTTGCAGTGAGCACTGTTGGAATACTGCTCTTCGCAAATAGTTCTTGTTTTTGTTTGTATGGCTTTCCAGTCTTGGGATTTGGCATGTCAACCTCACTTATTACGAGTGCCGCATGTAGGGAAAAACCCATGGTGCTTGTCTTCTGGTAGAAGTCGCCTGCAAGCAGCACTACCAATCCACCAAATGGCAAGTTGCATTGTAGTAGCCACTGCAACCGCTTGTTCACATGATATAGGAATTCGGGACTCACCATTGAGACTTCATCAATGACCAGCATCGTCAGAGTGCACGGTGACACGTACTGGGTGAAACGCGACTTTATTGCTGCCTCCTCATTTGGTTTCACGTTAATATCTGATTGCGAACTGATTTCAGTTGGATTTAACTTCAACAGCGTCATCAAAGTGACTGCGTTGCCCAGCTGAATCGCTGCGACACCAGTGTAAGCTGTGAGCACGCGTGTTCCAACGCTCAAGGAGGTCAGCACACGCTCTAGAGCCTTGACCACCTCAGTCTTGCCTGCGCCAGCTGGTCCGTCCATAAGGAACAACAACGGGTACGTCATGGAGTACCTTTCGGTTTTCCATGGGCTCATGTATGCTTCTCTTGCGTTTTCCCCGTTGGCAATAGTTGTGCGCTCAGACATCCACTTGCGTTTGGCCTTTCCGATCTCTCTGAGAGTCTTCTCCACTGCCCGGCCTATGCGGCGTTGCTCAATGCTTAGGGGCGGTGGCGATACCACATGACCGGCTTCTTTTGCTGCCTCACACTGTTTCTCCCAGGTGTTCACAAGCACTTGCAGCTCCTCTTCCGCGCGCTCTTTTGAACCATTGCCTAGCTCATCAAACTCGTGGGAGAAGGGTGCATTGTCCCTTGCGTCAATGCTTGCTGCTTGAGTTGAAGTCAATCGTGTTGCGTATGTGATCTCTTCGTCAATGTCTTCTTCTTGTCCATCATCTGCCACAATACCCTCGAGCTTGTCCCTTAATGCCTTTGCCTTTTTGGCTGCCTCTTTTAAAGGTACACAAATCGTGCCTGGATACCAACCAGGAGCATAAACGCGAGCCTGTGCAGACACAGCCGGGCAGGAGTGAGAGGCTTGCAAGTGGTTTGTGTGCTGGCCGGCGAGCAATTGGCAAGCGGCTGCCAAGCAATTGGCAAGCTGGCGGGCAACGCTTGGCACGGCCAAATAGTCTCGTGTGTTTGGTTGTACCTCCGATGACGGAATAGCGGTGGTGCATTGTGCATGATTGGTTGGCACTGCTGTAAGACCAATATCCTTGAGCTGCTTCTCCAGGAAGTCCTCATTATCTGCAGCTTTTTTGCACTGCGCTGGGTTTGCGGCCATTGCTTGGTTCTCCCACCTCAGCGCCTCCACAATCGCGTCCACATGTGCGGCTTCGTTGGATACCCTTGCACTACTCCTCTTCTTCTCGTCGTTCTCATCATCCGGAATCTCTGACCATGTGTGCCGGTTACGTGTGCGGAATTGTGAGAGCGCTTGCTTCTGCATTGGAGACACAGAGAGCGCGTGTGTCCATTGCTGTACAGCTACAATTCGGCCACGAGCAATTGTTTGTTGTTGTTCAGCTTCAAAGGGTGAAACTTTGCGGATTTCTTGAGCTGCTTGCACTGCAACAAGATTTGCCCTCTCCTCTAGACACTGTCGCCATGCTAACCACGTCTCTGGCAGCAGCGGTGGTGGCTTGCAGTCTTCCAATGTTGCACCGTTCTCCCATGGTACAAAAAGGGCAACAATGTATGCTGCAAACTTGTTTCGTCGCCGCAACCACACTCGATTGACAGTGGCTGATGCTCCTAGTTGCTTTGGTTCTAGTGGTATTGGTGTGCCAACGTGCTTGATGCAGCCATGTTTGGATGCCAGCCTTTGGTTGTGTGTAAAATAAAGGGGGTGACATTTATGGAAGCGAAAGCAAGCATTTGGATGCCGTCCTCGATGCATAGGCGCTTGCTTCGTTTCCTCATCCTGAGATGTTAGATCGTTGTCCTCTACCATCTCAGTGCTTGTAGCCTCTGCATCCTCTTCAGCTTGTGCTAAAGCTGCCGTGCTTTCCTCAGAAGTCATTGGCACTATGATGATGATCTGGGCATACTCGTGGGCAGTAATGTGTTGAAGCTCAGGGCCACGCAATCTGTAGTGGTTGGCAGTGTCAACAACTATTATGTCGCCCTTGTGGTCCTTGAAGGTCTTTTTGGTGCCAGTGGGGCCGATGCTGCCATCATTCGCCTCCTCCTTTTGCTGACGTGTCCATTGTGTCTCTCGACCGATTTCTTGCATCTCCTCGTCTTCGCTCTCACTTTGGCACTTTGACAAAATAGGTGCTTCATCGTTGTCAGCCTCATGCATTGCGCCGCCGGCGTCATTTTCGTCATTATTTTCTTCCCAGGACATAGTCTGACCCAGTGCTAGTAACCCTTCACGTGTAAACGCCCACGTTGCTACGTTGACCATGCGCTCGCTGCAATATTGGGCGCCCAGATTTAGATTTATTGATGTCGCCTGTGTGTCATTTAACTCCATTTGATGGCTTGTACCAACGCGTTGCAAAAAGTGAACTGCAGTGCGCCGTGATGATCCTTTATCGTCAGCAGTAGAGCCATACTTGTCAATGTGTTGCTTTGCATCAGCGAGCAGTGAAAGGGACTTCTGAAGGTCCACGGAGTTTTTGGTCAGGTACTTTACAAGGTAGAAGCATGCACCTCGTGAGCCCTCTCGCGATCCGAGGAGCACTGGATTGTTGTTGCAACGCAGCAGCAAGGAGATGCTTATATTGAAGCATGTGATGCGCGAGTTAGCGCATTCTAACTTTGACCAGACATCGGCCATTTTCTCCATTTGCTTCACAAGCTTACAAGCTTTGCGAAGCTCTTTCTTACCAGTGATCATCTCGCCCAAATTCGCCTCGCACATCTCCTCCAACCTCTGCTTCACCTCCTTCCACTCCTGTTTTTCGAGCTCCTTTTTGACCTCCACTGGACAGGCATTGAGCATCCTCTGCCAAAACTGTTGCAACTTCTTACCACTCTCTACCGTGCATGTTTGCCGTTGTTTGACCTCTTGAGTAATGTTGTGAGCCTCATCTTTCAACTTGGTCATGTCCCCAATGTCGAGTTTTGGTCTTTTCACCTCGATAACTGCAGCTGAGTGTGCCTCCATTGGAACAAGTCGAGCGATGCCACTCACAGTATCTTGATGAGATGTTAGGTTTGCTGAAGCCATCCTGCGCTCCTCTGCTTTTTCTTCCGCTGCTTTTGTTGGGACAAGCCACAGGTCGCCAGTGTGGAAGATTGAATTTAAAGATGCGGGGCCAGGGCAGCAGTCCCGGTTGGTGCATAACAAGGATGCGGGAGCGTTTGCATTACCACACGTCAGGTCCTCGAAAGACAGAACTGTCGATTGCTGATAGATCTTGTCCATCTCTACTGCTGGAAGTTCTTCCTGTATGGCCTTGTCCATCGCCTTTTCGATCGGAATTTGCAAATCAATCGATAGTTTCTCCGCGCGCGCTTTGAGGTATTGCTTTCCGGGCTTGCTTGTCTGCACCGTGGAAATGTTGAGCGCTCGTGTCTCCGGAACTGGATGTCCAAATGGGACTCCCATGCGGCATGCATTTTTGCCACCAGGTGGTTTGTGGCACGTCTTATCATGCGAATCTGGGTTGCCATCCCACACATGAGTTTGCTTGAAGGCTGCGGTGATGTATGCAGAGCGATGTAGATCCAGGTTGATTTCGTTACGATTAGTTTGACTCTCCGCAAGCACGCGCGGTACCAAGTTGTATTCGCCACGAAAGGCAGACACAAACATCGCACGTCGAGCCACATCGAGCATATGTACCTCAATTGGGAGTGAGCAGCTGAACTGCTCATCTAGAGCCTCAGCCAAAGCAGCAAAAGCTGTTGGATGCAATGCCGCTCCCGAACACAAGCTTGGTAAAGCACCAGACCACAAGAGCATGTGTAGATGATGTGCGCCGCGCCCAGTCTCTTCGACCACTGCAAACGAGCCGATGCCCTTTCCAAAGAGCCCCTTTTTACGTTTTTGCAATGGAACCGTCTTGTTGATCATTTCACTGGTTGGTGTGCCGCACATGACCTCGAGAATAACCTTTGCGATGCGATCAAAAAGGAGCGATGTGCTCGCTGGATGGAGTGCTGCCTGTCGCTGAAGCAATTGTTCAAGCGAGTTTGTCTCATCCTTATTCCTCAAGTAATCGCGTTTGAAATCCTCTGAGCTTTCTCTGAGAGTACCGAGGTATGCTTCTGGAACAGCAGGGAAGTTGTTGTTGGCACGCGTCTCCATAGTTAGACGTATGCTTAATGGATTGTGCACGTCGTCGGGTGCCACCGTCAAGAAGATACTCGGTGGCCCAAATTTGCGTATCATTGAGAGTAAATCGCTCATGCACGAAGCGCGTTCCACAGGACCAAATGGCACGCTTCGTGTTGCGATCATCACAAGCGGCATGACCTGCTTCAGCCAGAGGCGGGCCGTTTTTGAGTTAGGTTTCTTTGCAGCTTCTCGTGCCTCAGCCTCGAAGTTGGGATTATTCACGAGCTCTATGAACTCCATGCTTTTGTTCTCTCTGACGCTTGCACTCACGGAGCGAAGAACGGCGTGCCGCTGTGTTTGATTTGCGAGCACAAGGGTGAGCCCCTTGTTACGTTGGAAACGGTTCGTCTTGTGCAGCATGAGATGCCGTGTCGCCCCCTTTGGGATTGTGCCCTCGTACTTCTCCAAACCTCGTCCTAGCAAAAACTCGTACCAGAAGGCCTCCATCAAGTTGATTCCATTTTTAAGGAACTCACTCAATGGTTCTTTCTCACGCTCGAGGTTGATGTTATTTGAGGTACCACTTGCGTCCGTCTTTGTAGCCGCAATGGCTTTATGTGTGCCCACTATCAAGGCTTCTGTAACTGTGGCTGCATTCATCACTCCGATGTGTGAATTGATCACCGTCTCGTGAGTTGGTGTCGAATCTTCTTCAGTCTCAAAGTTTTCCGAATGCATTATTTCGCTCTTGTCGGTCATATTGACGCCAAAATCGAGATCATCCTCTGCAAAGGCCTTGTCAACCATTTGAAGAACTTCCTTGGGTGTAGCAGTATCGGAAGCAATATCTCGCACCTGAGCTATGTCCGACGCAGCCGAGGCGCGCTCCTCTATGCGCAAATCACTTGACCGCCTTGCACTGCTTTTCAGACCATCTGCAATGCGCGATAGCGCCTTGACCACCTCCTCCATTGTTGGAGGTATGAGGTGAGAATCGCTCGCCATTCCCGTAAGCTTCGCAAGCTGCATTGTGATTCGCCGTACTTGTAAGTAATTGAAAACCACTGTGGGACGGATCTCCATGTTGTTCGAGGCGAACAGGCGCGAGAGCAAGAGATCGTGTGAGCCATTTGGACCAAGCACAAAGACGCGTGCTTTGTCGAGTAGATCATTCACACGATCCTCGATGCTGATAGACTTGCCCACATATGTCTCGAAACTTTGCAAGCCACTTTGAACAAATGCTATGCTGTGTCCCTTTAATTTGACACGCTGCCACTCTTTCTCTTTTGCAGTTGAGGGTGCAACCACCATCCAGACCAACGCGTACATACGTACGTCCGATAACACCAACTGCTCCAACTCAGAGAGGGGTGGCAACTCAAGCGTTTCTCGTCGTCCAAAGTCTACTCCTGCAGCAAGAGAGTGCTTTGGCGGACCTTTATCAGCGCTTGTTGTGTGACTGCCGCATGCCTTGCAAAGCCTAACAACATGCGTTTGAGTGCCGTCCTCTTCGTCCTTGACCTCAACTAATTCAGGATGCAAATGATATTCTATTCCATCGCACCATGTTGAATTGAAAAGGTGACGCACTCGAACTTTGTATGTCTCATAGCGCAGCGCGTCATTCCCCATCTCAACTAACTCGTGAACCTCGGGGTGCTTTGATGTTGCACCAGGAATCACACGCATGAGCGTGAGAATGCCTAGTTCATCGCGTGCATTCTGCTCCTTCTTAGTGACATGAAATGATGTAGGAAGCCTTTGGAGCACGTACGAGCTATACTCGTCCGTGTCACCCCATCGAGTGCCACATGAACCGCATGCAAAAAGTGGTACTTCTGGCCCAAGCCGTGCATCAAACTTATCGTAGATCTCCTGTCTTTCCTCTGGTGTGACCTTCACAGTTTTAGAGATCTTGTCAGCCACAGCTTCAGCCCACTTATCCCAGATCTCTGCTGGTGCGCTGTCCAACGGTGGATGCTCAGCATCCCAGGTGTGAGCGTTGACCTCATGCAATAAATGGAGCGACGCGTCCACAGAAAGCTCGGGATCATTCGTAATGCGGCTACTTGTCTGAGCACTAGCATCGGACGGCACTTGTGCCTGCCTCGTGGCAAACGCACGCTGTCTTTCACTCGTCGCAGCTGTCTCAGTGGAAACAAATGCAGCGTGATTATTTTGCGCCTTCAGTTTTCGGTTCATTTTGACCCTCAACCGGCTCTGCTGGCGCGCCGGCGAGTCCCTGCGATTCTCGTCGTACCTGGCTTGGCTCTGCTGGCGCGCCGGCGAGTCTCTGCGATTCTCATCGTACCTGGCTTGGCTCTCCAGGCGCGCCGGCGAGCCCCTGTACCTGGCGATGCTCTCCAAGCGCGCCGGCGAATCCGTTCGATTCTCGTCGTGCCTGGCTTGGCTCTTCTGCCGTAGCTCAGAGCCCTGGTGCCGCTTATCTCTTTCTTTTCGTTGTGCTTGTTTGATGTCGTTCTGCAGTTCTGCAGCAAACTCTGCCGCTGGCTGCGATAGCAGCATGAAACCTTCCAACTCCACCGCGAGCTCATGCTGCGTGGATGACCGCGCAAAGTTGTGAAAGGCATCACTGGCATCTTCGTTTTTAAGATCCTTGGACCTCAGCGGCACCGCCCACATTGTTTGCTGAGACACTTGATAGAATAGAAAGTGTCTCAACCCGCACGTTACAATGTTTCCAATGTGTTCGAATGCTTCCATTTGTTGTGGCAGCCGCATGTAACTTGCTGGTTTTATTTCCGGAACTGGAGGCAACCACACTTGGTCAGCAGCTAAGCGTGCATTCGCCTGATCACACGGCACCCACTCCAGCTCGTGTACCTGAAGCGGTCCTACTTTGAAACCGCTGTTGGCGCCTCTCACCACCTCCGCGTGATAAGTCAGCGCCTCGAAATTAACTGCAAGCAAAAGAGTGAGCTTAGTTATGAAACGCAAGCTTGTCAAAGGCGTGCGAGGCTTGGTGGTGAAAGCTTACCGTCCTTCACTTGCAGAACCGAAGTCAACGGGATGTTAGGCCATTGTGCCAGCTTAGATTTCATCTTGATCAGTGCACCAGTTGGTGGTAGAAGGACTTTTCGCAGCGGCTCTTCAGCCTCCTGGAGCGAAGAATTTGGCCTGAGCTCCGACCTCGGAGTTGGCGTCCCCTCCTCCAGCGTTTGCAGTTTGCCGCTACCAAACATGGCTCTGAAAAGCGGATTGATATTTATGTGATTGGGCATGAGAGCTTCCGCCTCCATCGTAGCTTGTATCTCCGCTGCCCGCTTCTTGGCGTCCTTGTCCTGTCTCGACTTGAAGAGGCGCGCCAGCCGCTCTGAGCTGCTCTCAACAAAAGGTTCATAGTGAATGCCGTCAAATATTATGTGCAACGGAGGCACATCTCCATGCTGAAACTCTTTGCCGTAGACAACTTTCCCAGCGATATTCTTGTTCAAGGGGTCCCCGTGAACAACAACCATAACCTGGAATTTTTTGGAATAGGCTCTCACTTCGTACTCGTTGGCATATCGTGTCTTCAGGCCCTGCTTATTCTTGTTCCTCTTTCTTGATCTTCTTGTACGAAATGGCTGGCAAAATGGTGAATGACGTGGTACATAGGACAGTGAGGACAACTGCTTCAGGTACTCCTCCTCATTAGCGAAGGGGTCCAAATTGTCGCGAGACACAGACTCTGCAGCAAGGACAACTTGAATCATGTCTGGATCCCTTTGGAATTCTGAATGTAGCTGGGCTGCAACCCGCTCACGCAAGGAGAGGATTGCTTGCATGGTTTCCTCGCAGGAGCTCTGAAGGAACTGCTTGTTGCCATGTACACCAGTGCTGTCTTCATGAAATAAACAGCACCGGAAGAAACAATGGCCATCTCCTTCAGTCTTTAGGCGCAGCCTGTTTTCGTCGCAAACATCAACTTCTCCACAGTCACGCGGAGTATCACCTAAGCATTTTTTGGAAAATAGTAATCTACTCAAAATGTACTTTGAATGAGCTCAAGATTACTACTCATCAGTCTGTGCGCTATTATCTACAAGATTTGCAGCCAAGGTTCGCAAGAGCTTAATTTGCGCAATTGCCTTATTTTTCTTCATCCGGTCTATCTGCTGGGGAGTCACAGACGGGGACAAGCCGGATCCAACATGGAAGCGCTGCCTATGAGTCCTAATTGGAGAAGAGAGGTTAGAGTTAGGGCTAGGGTTAGTGTTAGCAGGCTTAGGCTTAGGCTTAGGCTTGGGGTTGGGGTTGCGGGTAGGCTTAGGGTGAGGGTTCGTCTTAGGGGAAGGAGTGGAGAGGAGATCAATCTGATGCAGATCCTCTTCATCAAGCTCAAAATCCGAAAATTCAGAAACTACGGTAGGCATTGGAGGGGGAGAAACATCTGGTGGTGTGGTGGCTCCACCAGCAGTCTCTAAAAAATCACCCGCTTCCTCTTCGAGGAGGCGCTCCATATCCGTGATGTCCTCATCGACCGACATGTGCCTGCAAAGAAAGAGGAGAGGCTGCAGTTGAGCTCAAAAAAAACGTGAGCCCAAACGCCTCACATGGAGGCGGATGGCGCAAAAAACAAGATCAGAGGGTGCAGCGACACAAAGAAAATGCGCGACACTCACAGCTGAGACAAAGGGTGGCAGTGCACACAGCTCCAATAGAGATCCAGTAGTGCCTGTCTCTTATACACATCTCCGAGCCCACGAGACTCCTGAG
>OJFB01000274.1_pt1 | contig 14034 bp, 13 predicted proteins | sample 1593811 | NCBI WGS metagenome assembly OJFB01 (sample SAMN05416736, study PRJEB24817) | seawater metagenome | isolation source: Sea water | place: Canada:Atlantic | collected 2013-07
GTAAGGAGTCGTCGGCAGCGTCAGATGTGTATAAGAGACAGCAATGAGAATATGCCTTGGGTATTTACTCCTTCTGAAGAGGTTATGACAATTTCCACTGGGAAATATTACACAGCTACATTCTATGTAAAAAACACAACGAATAAGAAAATGACTGCTCAGGCAGTTCCTAGTGTTGCGCCCTCAAATGCCGCATCTCATCTTAAAAAATTAGAATGTTTTTGTTTTGAGCAGCAAGTACTAATGCCTGGGGAAGAGGCCTTGCTCCCAGTTAAATTACTTGTTTCTAATGAGCTACCTAAGAATATTAAAAATATAATCCTTTCATATACAATTTTCGATATCACAGAATATGAAGATGACTCATTAGCAAATAACGAAATGAATCACGAAAACATGAATAATCACGGCGGACAACACTAAAATACTATGAGCACACAAAACTATTACGTACCTGATCAAAGTAGGTTTCCTATTTTTATTGCTTTCTCACTTTTTCTATTAGTCATGGGTGCTTCAAGCACCATCAATAACATAGGAAATGCTGAAAGTAATTCCGTTTATATCCTTTACACAGGCTTTGCTTGTTTATTTACAACTTTATTTTTCTGGTTTAGACAGGTCATACAAGAACATATTGCAGGATTGGATAGCAATCAGTTAAAAACATCTTATGTTTATGGCATGGCTTGGTTTATTTTTTCAGAAGTTATGTTTTTTGCTGCTTTCTTTGGTGCTCTTTTCTACGTAAGAACTTTTGCTGTGCCATGGCTGGCTGGTGAAGGTGAAAAAGGTGTTGGAGTTGCGGCTATAGAGTTATGGAAAGGCTTTGAATCAACATGGCCTGTTATCTCTACTCCAGATCAAGGTGTGTCTTATGAATTAGCAGATAAAAGCATGGCCTGGCCTGGCTGGGGTCACGCATTAGAGTGGCTTCCAATGTGGAACACTATTGTTCTTTTAAGCTCTAGCGTTACAGTTCACTTTGCCCATTTAGGTTTAAAAAATGGAAATAAAAAGCAATTCAATTTATTCTTAGGAATTACTGTTTCATTGGCACTTATATTTGTTGGGCTTCAAGCAGCTGAATATTATGAAGCATATGCTCATTATGGCTTGACGCTAAATTCTGGTATTTATGGATCTACTTTCTTTATGTTGACTGGCTTCCATGGCTTCCATGTGATGATGGGTGGTATTATGCTTGCGATAATGCTAGCCAGATCAGTTTTTGCAGGGCATTTTGAGGTTCATGACCACTTTGGATTTGAAGCAGCATCATGGTACTGGCATTTTGTTGATGTTGTTTGGGTAATGCTTTTCTTATTTGTTTATATACTGTAGTCAAGAACCGTCCCAAGGGACGCTATTACCAAGCTCGCCAGTTATAAGGCCGATCACAATTAAGATGATTAGTATTACAGCTAATGCAACCCTAATACCCAGGCTGTAAGTTGTTCTCTTGCTATCTTTTTTTCCTTGATCAATAAGCAGAAAAACAAGACCGCTCGCAAGTGATATTATTATTAGAAATACATCAATGTATATAAGGGTTTTAATCATTGAGTAATTTTAGGCTATGCATGGATTTATAGATATGAAATTAAGTAAATTTAGACCAGGAAAGCAAATTAGTATATTTTTTATATTTTTTGCCTCGCTTTTTTTTCTTTTAGGCCTTTGGCAAATAGAAAGAGGCCAAGCTAAAGCCAAGTTAATTGCAGATTTTAATAATAATCTAAATCAAGACCCCTCTTATCTTTCAGACACTTCTAAAAAGTGGGACAGAGTCTTTGTAGATGGAACTTGGGATGAGTCAAAACAGATATTAGTAGATAACAGTATTAACAGAGGGGTGGCAGGCTTCAAGGTTTTAACCCCTCTTAAAATTAAAAATGATGACAGAGTAATATTAGTAGATAGAGGATGGGTTGCGCAAAATATATTTAGGAATGAACTGCCAGATATTGATGTTCAAAAAAATGAAATTTCAGTTAGCGGCATTCTTGAAAATCCAGAGCTTGGGTTCGTACTATCTGATAACTTGGTTACGTCAACTTGGCCAAAAATCTCGCAAACAAAACACCTAAATGTAGTTAGTAAAGAATATAATATCGATATAGAACCTTTTATTTTAGTCGCTGACCCAGTTCTTAAAGATAGCCTGGAATATATAAAAATTATTCCTACCAACATGCTGCCTTCAAAACATTATGGTTATTCAGCTCAATGGTTCACGATGTTTCTAGTTTTATGTTTAATGTATATCTGGTTAGGATTCAAAAAAAATGAAGAATAAAATTTTTCTCGCAATAATATTATTAACTCCTATTTTAGTGGTTACATTCTCCTCTCTGTATTTTACGACTGGGATGTCCCCAGAGGGCACTAAGAATAATGGAACTTTTTTTAAGAGCTATTTTAATTTCGACCAGTTTAAAGGCAATGAAAAAAAATCTTTACTTGAGTTTGAAGACGGGAAATGGGTTATGGGGGTCTACATAACCAATCCCGATAAGTCATCAGAATCTTTATATCTAATGAGGCAGTTAAATGTTGCTCTAAATAGAGACATATACAGAGTTAAAAGAGTCGCATTTTACTCAAATGAGTTAATTAAAGATGACGTACAAAACCTTATAACTGAGTATCCAAGAACAGAGCTAATTAATGATAGCAATAGTGTTCTACTTAATGTACTTCAAAAAAATTCTAAAATTGATATGAACAATGAAAATCCAATTTTTATCATTGATCCATATGGAAGAGCTGTTATGTACTTTAAGCCCAATATGGATCCTAAAAAAATATTAAAAGATCTTAAGGTGTTAATTTAATGACTAATATTAGAAATTTATCGTTCTTTGCAATATGTCTTGCTTTTGTTGTTATAGCACTTGGTGCTTGGACTAGGCTTGTAGATGCTGGCTTGGGCTGCCCTGATTGGCCTGGCTGTTATGGCTTCATCGTTTTTCCTACCAGTGAAATGGATATAGTCGTAGCTGAAAGTAGATTTCCTACTTTCCCATATGATATTAACAAAGCCATCCCAGAAGTTGTTCACAGATATTTTGCAGCAACGCTAGGTCTTGTAGCAATCATTATGGTTTATCTATCTTTTAAGCAAAATGAAAACAAGTCTATAAGAAGATGGTCTATCGGTCTGTTAGCATTTATTTGCTGCCAGGGGCTCTTCGGTTATTTAACTGTTAGTCTAAAACTCTTACCAATTATAGTTACAGGCCATCTCTTTGGTGGTTTCACAACGTTGATATTATTCTTTTATATATTCTTAATGTCTGGTAATTTTAAAAGCTTGGAGGTTATGCGAATACCTAATTTAAAAGGCATTGCCGCACTCGCATTTATAATTTTAGTGATTCAAATATTTCTTGGAGTTTGGACAAGTACAAATTATGCATCTTTGGCTTGCGCGGACTTCCCCACATGCCAGGGAACTTATTTTCCTGAAATGGATTTTAAAAATGGTTTTAATATGGCTCAAGAAGTGGGACCAAATTATTTATATGGCTTGCTGGATAATCCAGCAAGAGTTGCAATTCATTACTCGCATAGAGTTACTGCAATATTGGTAACAATAGTTTTTGTAATTTTAATGTCCAAGCTTTGGTTTTCACCTGCAGCACCTTTAGCATCAACTCTTGGAATTCTTCTTTTAACCCAAATTAGCCTAGGCATTATAAATGTTGTATATGTCCTTCCTTTGTACATTGCCATTGCTCACAACTTAATTGCGGCATCATTGTTAGCAACTATATTTATGGTTAATTATTTGGCATGGAAAAAGTGAAACTTTTAAAAAGTTATTACATCTTATGTAAGCCCAATGTTGTTTATATGATGCTGATATGTGCCTTAGTTGGAATGCTTCTAGCAGAGGACTCCGTTAGCTCGGTTAGCAACATAATTATATCTTTATTGGGTATAGCATTATGTTCAGGCTCTGCTGCAGCTATCAATCAAGTTGTTGATAGAAAGGCAGATGCATCAATGACCAGAACCGACCAAAGGCCTCTTCCCCAAGGAGAGTTAAGCCCATTTCATGCCTCATGTTTTGCTTTTGTTATTGGCCTAATGGGAGCGCTTATCTTATATTTCTTTGTTAATACTTTAACAATGTTACTAACATTAGCCTCTCTTATCGGATATGCCTTTATCTATACAATTTATCTTAAAAGGGCCACACCTCAGAATATTGTTATAGGCGGACTCGCTGGAGCCGCGCCCCCACTTCTAGGATGGGCAGCAATTAGTAACACCATTGAACCTTTCGCCCTTCTTCTTGTTCTAATAATCTTTGCATGGACTCCGCCTCATTTTTGGGCCTTGGCAATATATAGAAAAGATGAATATGCAAAGGAATCAATTCCTATGCTGCCAGTTACCCACGGAGTTGCCTTCACAAAATTGCAGATAGTTCTTTATACAATCATTCTATTTATAGTAAGCATACTTCCTTATATTGTTTTAATGTCAGGAGCTATATATTTGATCTCGGCAGTCATCTTAAGTTCAATATTTATGTATTACTCAATCAGGCTTTACTTAAGTGATGATGACTCTTATGCGATGAGGACATTTAATTTCTCAATATATTATATTTTCTTAATATTTGTAGCCCTGCTATGTGACCACTACCTTATTCAATGAACGCTATAAATAGAAATCTTATTTTAATTGCCCTGTTTATTATTATTGTAATGAGCCTATTTATAAGCAAACTTACAACTCCAAGAGTACTAAATAATAATGAGCTTTTGGTAAATGGACTATTTCTATTTGAGAAGCCTAAGCAGATATCTGATTTTGAATTCTTTTCCTCTAATAATTCATCTTTTACAAAATCTGACTTAATTGGGAAATGGACATTAATGTATTTTGGGTTTAGCAGGTGTCCAGATGAATGCCCTACAACAATGTATCAACTTTCAAAGTTAATTAAGGTCTTAAAAGAAAAGAATTACCAATTAGACAATAAGCAGTGGGTTCTTGTTTCCATAGACCCAGAAAGAGATAGCCCAGAGATTATAGACACCTATGCCAAAGGTTTCGATGAGGATTTTATGGGAGTTTCTAATACAAGGCCTATGTTATTAAGTCTCGCAACCCAACTATCTGTAAATAATGTTATGCCTAGCAACAGCCAGGGTATGGAGCATAAACATTTAGACAGTCATGCCAATAATATTATTTTATTAAATCCAGACGGAGATTTTGCAGGAATATTTAGACCGCCATTTGATATCTCAAGACTTTCCCTGACCTACCAATCTGTCACCCAAGACTAGATATTAATTATTACTTTTCCTTTAGCTTTTCTATTTGCTAAATGCGAGAAAGCCTCAGCAGAGTCTTCTAAAGCATATCTTTGCGAAACTTCTGGATTTATTTTTCCTTCTGCATGCAGCTTAAATAACTCATCAAAATTCTTTTTATTTTCATCTGGGAATAAGCCAACCCATGCTCCCCAAAACACACCAACAATTTGGCATCCTTTCAAAAGCGTTATATTCAGAGGAATTTTTGGAATTTCGCCTGCAGCAAAACCAATAACAAGATACCTGCCTTCCCAAGCAGTTGCTCTAAGACAGGGCTCAGCATAACTATCACCAATTGGGTCATAAACAACATTTGCGCCCATTCCACCTGTTAGTTCTTTAATCTTGTTCGATAATTGTTTTTGCTGTTCTCTATCAAGATTGCCGCTTGGATATATAAAACCTTCATCAGCTCCATGAGCCATGCACATATCAATCTTATCTTGAGTAGACGCAGCTGCAATTACTCTTGCACCCATAGCTTTCCCTAGTTCTATAGCAGCTATACCAACACCACCTGAAGCTCCAAGAACAAGCAAGGTCTCACCTGGTTGGATATTTGCTCTTTGCTTAAGTGCATATAGACTAGTTCCATAGGTCATTGATAGAGCTGCTGCTGAATCATAATCCATTGAGTCTGGTATTAATGTGCAGCTATTTTCATGAGCTAATATCTTCTCTGCAAAAGCTCCGGTTCCAGTCATAGCAAAAACTTTATCACCAACTTTAAATTTAGTTACACCATCTCCGATTTCAGAAATAATTCCTGCTGACTCACCGCCTGGAGTAAAAGGTAGAGGAGGCTGATATTGATACAGTCCCTGAATCATCAAAACATCAGGAAAGTTTATACTGCCTGATTTAACATCTATGACAACATGCCCAGGAATAGCCGAAGGGGATTCAACTTCATTTATTTCGAGTTTATCTGGCCCACCTAATTCTGTACATTGTAAAGCTCGCATAATTTATCCTACCTATATTTTAGTGTTATATGAATTCATGAACTCATCTATCTTATCAAAATTTGCCGTTGCTTGAATTTTTTTAAATTTTAATAAAGATGCCTCTGCTTCTTCTTTAAACTTATGAGTATCAATTTCCATATTAGATTTAAGATCTAGTGAATTCTCACGCGCTTTTTCTAATCCCAAGCTATGGAACGATTTATCAGGATTAAATATATTAACTTTAGTATTCATACTTGAAATAACTTCAATATATTTAGGGTCGTTCATTGCAGCGGCTATCTGCATTAGGTCCTTTATTACATCTATTCTTGATTCAGCTATGGTAGTTGGTTGATCTTTATATGAGATCATTGTCTCTGGCATTCTCCCATTCTTAATAGTTGCAATATCATTACTTTCAATAACAGACTTTTCTTCATCACTCATCAAAGAGCTTGGCTTAATAGCGCAATAAAGCATGATCAAATCAAGCAAAAGAATTTTATCTTTAGATATGCCAGTCAGATCTTCTGGATCTAAATCAATACCCCTAACTTCTAAATATTTTATACCTTCTTTTTTTAAGAGCTCATATGGTCTTTCACCACTTGATCCAGCCCTTTTTGGTCTTATGCAATCATATAGCTCATTTTCAATTTGAAGTATGCCACTAGATATTTGATGAAACTCTCCTTCTGAATCTTTAAGTCCTAAATTTTCAAATTCTGGATACGGAGTTGTAATCGCAGACTTAACTTCATCTAAAAATTCATCTAGATCATTATATTTTATGTTTAGATTTTTCTGCGCTTTACTTTGATACCCAATTTCACTCATTCTCAAAGAAGTAGCACCTTTTTTAAATAAATCAGAATCATTTAAAGGCTCTAAATCATTATCTCTTCCGTCAACGAAAGATTTATCGATCACAGAGGAGTGTCCAAACTCGCAGAGAACAAACCAAAACAATCTTTTAAAGTTTCTGATTAGGCCTAGGTAGGCTTTATCAATATCTTGTTGAGCATTTGATCCAGATATTATTGCTAAGGAATTATCTGTAAGTGAGAAATTAAAGTGAACACCAGAAACACACTGCATAGTTTTACCGTATCTAATTGCAAGACCTTTTCTGTATATATGCTTAAGTTTGCCAATATTTGTATCTGAATATGTAGCTATATTTATTTTTGATGAGTCAGTAATTTTTGGAGGCATTGAAAAAGGCCAAAGCAGCTCACCATCTTCTAGTTCACTAGCAATAAAAATATGGAGGCCTAATAAATATTCATAAAGATCATCAACATTAGTAAAAACAGGAGTCACAACCTCAATTAGTGATTCAGCAAAATCCGTTGTGATAGAGGGATTGGTAAATGATGCACCTAAAGAAGATGGATGAGCTTTTTCAGATATAAAGCCATCACTTGTAACTCTTAAAGATTCTTTTTCTATACCTCTCTCTATACCAAGTGTGGCAAAGAATTTTTTATCTTTAAGTTTTTGTAACTGATTGTGGAAATCCACATTACTCCCTATAGGTTCGGTCCTGCGGAGACTATATCAGCTTTTACATCAAATTTTTCAAAATTATTATTGAACTTAGTAACAAGTTCTGCAAGGTAGTTTTGATATTCCTCTTCACTTCCCCAGGTCTTAACCGGGTTAAGAAGATTTTGGTCAACACCCTCTATAGAGAGAGGAACTTCAAGATTTAAACCCGATATATGCTGAGTCTCAACATTATTAAGCTCACCATTTTGAATGGCATTAACAATTCTTCTAGTTGTAGGAATACTAAACCTTGTTCCTACCCCATATGGACCTCCAGTCCAGCCAGTATTTACTAAAAATACTTTTGATCCAAAGCCTTCAATTCTTTTCATTAACAGATCAGCATAAATTCCAGCTGGTCTTGGAAAGAAAGGCGCTCCAAAACATGTTGAAAATGTTGATTCAATAGCCGAGCTAGAACCCATTTCTGTCGATCCAACTTTTGCTGTGTATCCACTCAGGAAATGATAAGCAGCGGCTTCTTTTGAAAGAATAGACACAGGAGGAATAAGACCAGTTAAATCACAAGTCAGAAAGATTACAGTTTCAGGTTCTCCTGCTGCATTCTCATCAATTGCATCATCTATATGTGATCTTGGGTAGCAACATCTCCCATTTTCTGACAAAGAAGTATTCGAATAATCAGGCACTCCAGCTTCATCTAGGAAAACATTCTCAATTACACTGCCGTGCTTGATGGCCTTAAATATTACAGGTTCATTTTTCTCTGATAGATCAATTGTTTTGGCGTAACAGCCACCTTCAAAATTAAAAACTGAGCCCTTGCCCCAGCCATGCTCATCATCACCTATAAGTGAACAACTAGGATCTGCAGATAAAGTTGTTTTGCCTGTTCCAGAGAGACCAAAAAATAATGCTACTTTTCCATCGGCATTAACATTTGCAGAACAATGCATAGGAAGGACATCTTTAGCTGGTAATAAAAAGTTTTGTGCAGAAAACATAGATTTTTTCATTTCTCCTGCATATTTCATTCCTGCAAGTAAAACCTTTCTTTGAGCAAAGTTGATGATTACACATCCCTCTGAATTAGTTCCATCCTCATGAGGATTACATTCATAATTTGCAGCACTTAAAATTTCCCATTGGTCTTTATTTGAAGGATTATGGACCTCAGGAACAACAAAGATCAATCTAGCAAACAAGCCATGCCAGGCTGTTTCAGTAGTAACTTTTACGGGAAGGTAATGGTCGACATGAGAGCCAACATGAACCTTGGAGACATAGCTATTTTTTTCAGCTATATATGATTCAACCTTATTCCATAGCTTATCAAATTTATCAACATCAAAAGGCTTATTAACAGAGCCCCAATCTATTAAATCAGAAGATCCTGATTCTTGAACTATAAATCTATCATTTGGACTTCTGCCAGTTCTCTCTCCAGTAATAGCAGAAAAAGCACCATTGCTGGCTATAACACCTTCACCATTTTCAACGGCTTTTTTTATTAATTCCTCTGTTGAAAGTTCAAAGACTTGAGAGGTGTGATTTTGGTCGTTCATATTTTTTAAAGTTAGCTATTTAAAGTATTTAGGGAGGTTATTATATAGAAACAATTATAAGTTTTTGTTAAAAATTTACATATTCATGTAGTGGAGTAAAATATATCAGCATAAAAAAGTCAATAAAATCAATTTATACTATAAGAATAGTACTTTTAAAGGTATTTATATGTAGTTTTATTACAGAAAGTAGCTTATTTACCCTTTATGAGCTTGGAAGCTGAACATAAGAAGAAAATAATAAAGAATATTAATCCCCACTCTGCAAAATTGAAAATAAACCTCCAATTCTCTGCGGCACACGTAGGGCCCCCTTTATATGCGTTCGCAATACCTCCAATTAAGCCAAAATATTCTATTTGAGTTTCTAATGGCATGCCACAACCCATAGCAAGGTTAGCAATTTCCTCGGGACTAAGATTCTGAAGATACACTTGCTTTGCAGTAACAGCTATACCAGCGAAGGAAGACAGGACAACTAAAAACTTATTCAATCTAAAAAGTTTTTTTGTGACTATCCCAAGAAAAGAAACTATAGCAATTGCCCCAAAGGCATATCTAGTCATTATGCACATAGGACAAGCCTCTAGACCAAGAAGATTATCCATTAAGATAGCTAATAAGATTATAGAAATTGCTCCTAAACAGGACGCTATTTCAAAATAGTTTTGATAAACTGTTTTAGTAAAGTTAATAAGATGTTTAATCATATCTTTGGGTTATTTTCTTTATATAGTATATAAAAACCCCATGCCATAATACATATAAATAAAGATAAATATGAAAGATAGAATTTTTATAATTGACGGCTCTTCCTACCTCTATAGGGCATATCATGCCATGCCGCCTCTAACCACTTCGGATGGAAGACCAACAGGCGCTATTAAAGGCGTAACAAACATGCTGATGACTTTAAAAAAGGATAGTGAAGGCTCTCCAATCATTGTTACATTTGATGCCAAAGGAAAGACGTTTAGAAACGATATATATGATTCGTATAAAGCAAATAGACCACCAATGCCAGATGACTTGCGAGAACAATTAGTCCCGCTAAAAAATGTTTGTAGGGCTATAGGCTTTCCTTTGATAGAGATTGAGGGAGTCGAAGCAGATGATGTTATCGCAACATTAGTAAGAATTGCTAAGGAAAATAATTTCAAAAGCGTTATTTCATCTTTGGATAAGGATTTAATGCAGTTAGTTGAAGATCCTTCTGCAAAAATGATGAACACTATGACTCATCAAATATTTGATGAGGAAAAAGTATTTGAAAAATTTGGCGTTAAGCCAAATCAAATACGAGATATGCTTGCTCTAACAGGAGACACCTCAGACAACATCCCTGGAGTACCAAAAGTTGGCCAAAAGACAGCAGCAAAATGGCTGAACGAATTTAGAGATCTTGAAGGTATTAAATCTAATGCAGATTCAATAAAGGGAGTAGTGGGAGAGAACTTAAGAAACTCGCTTAACGATCTAGATAGAAATGTTGAATTGGTTTCTCTTAAAAATGATGTTGATATTGGAGTTTCATTTGAGAGCCTTTTGCAGCTCAATGGAAACCAAGAAACACTTGATGAGCTTTTTGCAGATCTAGAATTCAAGAAGCCTAAAAAGAAACCCGCCAACAAAGAAGATAAAAAAGTTGCTAATGTACAGGAGGTTGCTCAGAATCTAGCTCCCTCTAAACCCATAGGAGCTTACAAAACAATTCTAAACAAAAAAGATTTAGAGGAATGGTCAGAAAAATTAGATGCTTGTAAGGTTTTTGCAATCGATACAGAAACAGACTCACTAAACACAGTATCAGCAAATTTAGTTGGAATATCATTATCAGTTAAAGAGGGAGAAGGTTGCTATATCCCACTAAAGCATGAGTATGAAGGCTGTCCCACTCAAATAGACCTTGAATTAGCAGTAAGCATTATTGGGTCTTCTATAGAGAAAAATAAACATAAAGCTGTAGGGCAAAACCTTAAGTTTGATATACCAATTTTAGCCAGACATGGGATAGCTCTAGATACTTTTCATGCCGATACCATGCTTATGTCCTATGTTCTTAACAGTACTGCAACAAGACATGGAATGGATAAGCTGGCGGAGTTTTATTTAAATTACACCACTGTTAAATATAAGGAAGTAACAGGGACGGCTTCCAAGCAAATAAATTTTTCTGCAGTTGAGATAGAGGTTGCTTCTAATTATGCAGCTGAAGATGCAGACATCACCCTAAGACTATTTAATAAGCTAGAAGATCTCTTAAAAGATAAACCAACACAATTAAAATTATTAAATGACATTGAATATCCCTTGGTTCATGTTCTTTCGAAGATAGAGCAAAACGGAGCAAAAATAGATAAAGACAAACTAGCCGAACATTCAAAAGAACTTTCTGAAAAAATAGCTGATTTATCAGCACAGGCTTTTGTTATTTCTGGTGAAGAATTTAATCTAGATTCACCAAAACAATTGCTAGAAATTTTATATGAAAAGCTTAAGCTGCCAATTCTTAAAAAAACACCTAAAGGCCAGCCATCTACAAATGAGGAAACCCTCCAGAGGCTTTCAGAGGAATACGAACTTCCAGGAATAATTTTACAATACAGAACGCTTGCTAAATTAAAGTCTACTTACACAGATAGCTTAATAAAAATAGAAAACCCTTTGACCAAGAGAATCCATACTTCTTACCAACAAGCAGTAACTTCAACGGGAAGGCTCTCATCAACAGAGCCGAACCTTCAAAATATTCCAATTAGAACTGCTGAAGGAAGAAGGATAAGAGAGGCATTTGTGCCCGAGAAAGGGAATGTTCTTATTTCTGCAGACTACTCTCAAATTGAATTAAGAATCATGGCTCATCTATCAAAAGATAAAAATCTAACGCATGCCTTTAATAATAACTTAGATATTCACTCTGCAACTGCAGCTGAGGTTTTTGGTGTGAATCTTGAAGATGTTACCCAAGACCAAAGAAGAAGTGCTAAGGCTATTAACTTTGGCTTAATGTATGGAATGTCAGCCTTTGGCTTAACTCGCCAGCTAGATATACCAAGAGCAGAGGCTCAAAAATACCTTGATACATATTTTGAAAGATATACCGGAGTTAAGGACTATATAGCCAATACCAAAGCTCAGGCAAAAGAAGACATGTTTGTTGAAACAATAATGGGAAGAAGGCTTTACCTAAACGAAATTAATGCAGGCAATGGATTAAGAAGACAGGCGGCAGAAAGGGCAGCTATTAACGCACCTCTTCAAGGTTCCGCTGCTGATATTATTAAGAAGGCTATGATCGATATTCAGGATTTTCTTGAGAAAGAAATGCCAAAAGTTAAGGTAATTATGCAGGTGCATGATGAATTAATATTTGAGGCGCCCAAAGAAAATGCCGAAGAAGTTTTATCAACAATGAAGGCAATGATGGAAAAAGCTGTAAAGCTTGATATTCCTCTAATCGCCGATGCTGCTATAGGAGATAATTGGAATGAAGCGCATTAAAATATTTCTTTCTATAATGTTTGCAGCTCTGCCTTTACAAGTCGAGGCAAACAAACATATTGATAATTACTTTACAAAGATTTATGAAAATGAAAAATTAGAACTCTTAGCTTGTATTAAAAAAGAAGGCTCTCAATCCCCAGAATTCATAGATACTAAATGTACCCCATCAGACCTATTTAAAGATGCGGCTTATCTTTTATACAATGATAAAAATTTAAGCCCTTTTAATTTTTTGGATGATTCAGGCGAAATGAAACCAATAAAAAAATTCCCACCCCATTATCCACAACGAGCTCTTCAAAGAGGAACAATGGGTTATGCAGTAGTAAAATTTAATCTATCCAAGGAAGGCAAAACTTTTAATACAGAAATTCAAGAAGGCTGGTGTGGAAATATTAGGAGCCCATATGGCAAATTTAAAAAATGTGACGTGTTTAACAAGGCTGCATTAAATGCAGCAAAAAGATTAACTTATAAACCTAGAGAATTAGAAGGGAAAAAGATTGAAGTAAGGGGTTTATTACATAGATTTAGTTTCATAATGGAACTTGACAATCTTTCTGTAAGAAATAGAAAATCTAGAGCTTATAACGATACTCTTAAGGCTATATCAAAAAAGAATTTTGAAGAAGCTATAAGCATTGCAGAGTCAAATTTAGAATTTGACTATATCTTTATGAGCCAGATTGCTAATGCAAAATACCAGCAAGGCAATTATCTTGAAGCCAAGAATTGGTTAAATAAATTCAAGTATGAGCTTTTAAATGATCAGCGAGAAATACCGGAGGATATGCATGTAAGGAGCTTTATAATTTTTATATCATCCTTATTTAGTTTAGGAGAATATGAGGAGCTTATTACCTTAGAGCCTGAATTCAATGATTATATTCAAGAAAGGAAAAAATATAATGAGCTATTAGCCATGACTAATTTTTATTTTGGAGTCTCTTATATAAATACAGGAAATATTCACAAAGGAGCATACTATTTAGGTCTTGCTGCTAAAAACTCTACCTCAAAAGCTGAGTCAGATTATGTTGATAGCGTGATTGATAAAATATCTAGTTATTTATAGACCCAGACCATTTGGTTGGCAAATAATTCATCTCCTCAGGAAGAAGAACCTTAATTCCATGAGTTTCTCTAAGCTCAGATATTTTCATA
>OJFB01000289.1_pt1 | contig 13588 bp, 7 predicted proteins | sample 1593811 | NCBI WGS metagenome assembly OJFB01 (sample SAMN05416736, study PRJEB24817) | seawater metagenome | isolation source: Sea water | place: Canada:Atlantic | collected 2013-07
ACGAGATGCTCAGGAGTCTCGTGGGCTCGGAGATGTGTATAAGAGACAGTATTTTGCCAACACAACGTCATTTGTTCCGTTACCATCAAAATCATTTGCATATACTTTAAAAGGATGTTCTTTAGAGGCTTTAAACTTATTATTCTTCCCTAAATTACCAATAATGTAATCATCATCTCCATCATTGTCAATATCATTTGCCGTTATAGACCACCATAAGCCCCTACTTTTTTCAATATAATCTCCAAATTTATTAGAGTTATCTTTAAATTTTCCATCATTGTTTTCTAAGATTTTAACTTTCATCCATTCACCAACAACGACCAAGTCTTCATCATTATCGTTATCAATATCAGAAAAAACAGCATCTGTTACCATCCCAATATTTGTTAAATCTGGAGCAACATTATTAGAGGCTTTCTTTAATATTCCTTTATCATTTATAAGGATATAACTTGTTGCAGGAAACGTATACTTTCCGGATATGAGCCTAGTCCCAATAAACAAATCTAAGTCACCGTCTGCATCTATATCTGAAGCTTTTACGGTTTGGGTACTTTCATATATATTTGGAATAGCACTGTTGTTTTTTGAAAAGTTACCTAGTCCATCGTTTATATAAATCCTATCTTTTAGTAATTTATTTCCTTGTTTAAATTCACTTCCACCAGAAGTTACATAAAGATCTTTGTCTCCGTCTCCATCTAAGTCAAAGAAAAGAGCCCCTAAATCCTCTGATTTTTTATCAACTGCCCAAGGGTTAGATTTGCTTCTTGTAAATTTTCCGTCAGTGGTTTGAATAAAAAGAACGCCTTCTTGCCCTGAGGCTCCACCAATAAAAACATCATCTAATCCATCATTATTTACGTCTCCTGGTGCAGAAAAAGGGCCATTATTTGAAAGTTTATGCGGTAATAATACTTCTTCAGTAAAATCATCAAATTCATTTTCATTGTGGATATAATCTATACCAATATCTTTAGCATTTACATTAACCAGAACAGTTTTTGAGGTTTTATTTTTAACATATAAGTTAGATGCTTTTGAGTACGTAACCCTAATTGTTTTATTCACATCTATATCATTATAAGTTAATGTTTTATTGTCTGGCCATATGACCCGCATACTATCTATTGTCGTTTCTTTACCTAAACCAAAAAAGAGTTTGGGTTCTTTTGAAGAGAAATAACCTCTAGTAACGGTGTTTTCTTCTATTTGAATTTTATTATTATGATAAATAATGACTTTTGCTCCATAACCAAAAGTATTTTTTGGAGAACCTTTGAGTTCAACTTTTAAATAGTTTCCGTTGGTATTATTCTTATAAATTGAAGCCTCCGACTCCATATTATTCGAAACAATATCTAAATCTCCATCGTTGTCTAAATCAGCATAAGATAACCCATGTGAAAAGCTAGGCATATCAAACCCCCATTTTTTTGTTACATTCTCAAACTCATATCCATTTTTATTTTTATAAATATAGTTAGGTAATGGATTTGATGGAGCAAGTTTTGACATGTCAAAAAAATCTTGAGAATCAGTTTTAAGTTTCTCGTATAAACCTGTTAAAAAATCATTATTTCTTACATCCTTTTTTACTCCATTACTAATAACGATATCTTTAAATCCATCATTATCAAGATCTACAAGTAAACCCGCCCAACTCCAATCAGTCTTTGAAATACCAGCAATACTTGCAATATCAGAAAACTCACCGGAACCGTTATTTAACTGAAGTGTATTAAACATATACTGATGATGATCTCCTTTATCAACCATTTCTTTAAACTCTTGAGCATTCATAGATCTCATATTTGTTTTAGATCGATAATGGTCTTCGGCAGCCATATCTAAAGTAAGTAAATCAATTGCACCATCATTGTTTATATCACCTGTGTCAGTACCCATACTAAACCTAGAAATATGTTTTATTTTATCTAATATTACATTTTTGAAAGTTCCATCCCCATTGTTATAATATAAAAAGTCAGGTTCGTCATAATCATTTGAAATGAATAAATCAGTCCATCCATCATTATTTAAATCAGATGCACTAACACTAAGGCCATAAGTATAGCCATCCCCTAAACCGATATCCTCGGAAACTTCTGTAAATTTTCCTCCATTATTTTTGTAAACTTTATCCTTATATAATTGATATCTTTTTTTTGGAATATTCTTATATCTTTTAAACAACCTTGAATCAGGAATTTGATTTACCAAGTACATATCTAAGTCACCGTCATTATCCATATCAAAGAAAACTGCTTGTGATGAAAATCCTTTATCTGCAATACCATATTCTGAAGCAGATTCTGTAAATGTTAAATCTTTGTTGTTTATAAAAAGCTTATTCTTTCTATCGTTTGGATTCATAGACTCTCCATTTCTACAAACGTATATATCTAAATATCCATCAGAGTTTACATCGGCCATTGTAATACCCCAAGTCCAACCTGGGCTTTGACTAATTTTAGATTTTTTTGAAATATCTTCAAAGTTTAAGTCTCCTTTATTTACATATAATTTATCACCAACTTGATTTCCTCCAAAATAAATATCTGGATAACTGTCATTGTTTAGGTCACCAATTGCAACACCAGAACCACTATAGATTTGGTTGTAATAGATATGATTTACAGTTTCTGATTCGGTTATAGAATTATTAAAATTAATGCCAGTATGTGTTGAAGACATCAGTTCTAAACCTACAGTAAGTTCATTAGAGTCAGATTTTACTTCAGAATTATCACATGAATAAAATATGAAAAATAGCAATAGTGTCGATATATACAAGGTATTAAATTTCATAATAAATAGTCAAATTTTTATTTTTTCAAATTTAAGAATATTATATGTTATGGTAAAAAACTTGAAAATTCTAGATAAGAGGAATTAGTTTTGAAACTTGAATTGTTCATCTTTATCCCAAATACCCCAATAAGAACCAACATCCCCCTCTGAATCTACTTTCCAAGATTCATCAAATGATGAGAAATAAAAGATATCTATATCTTCTTCTTTAGACCAGGTTTGAGCATTGATAAAGTATTTCATAGCATTTTCTTCTGATGGAACTGCTCCTGCCAAATTAGAACCCTCACTAGGCCATCCTGTTTCAGTAATAATCACCTTTTTACCCTTTCCGGAACGAAGTGCCCTTTGGTACATATCTTTCATATATAATAAAGAGTAGTTTTGATGACATCCTTCCCAAAAAGGATAACAGTTGGCTAAAATAATATCACAGGCCTCTGTTATAGCAGGTCTATCCTCAAACTCATAGTAGGCATCTACATAACCTACAGGAACATCTTCAGTAATCCCTTCTTTAACTTCATTAATAAATGAGAGTAATTCTTGTTCTGATAAGTCTTTTCTGTACATTACTTCATTACCGACGGCGGCAATATCTACAAAACCTTCATTAGCTAACTTAATTAGTCCTGCAATTTCTTTTTTATTAATTTTATCATCATTTCCAAGCCAAGCCCCAACAAATGTTTTGATGCCTAATTCACGTGCTACTTTTGGAATTAATTCATTTCCTTCTGTACATGAAAAAGAGCGAATCCACTTTGTGTAAGGCTTGATAATTTTTAATCGGCGTCTAATCTGATCTTCTGTTAAGGTATCTCCTGGTTGTTGCCCTTCTTCATAGGGGCTTGAACAGAATCCATGGACTCCATCGAATAAGACCTCTTTGAATAGGATTTTTAATTCTTTTGTTGATTTTTTTGATAAATCTACATTTGTTAATGATAGAATTTTTTCTTCTCTAACTGACATTTTTTTAAGTACTCTTTAATTTAATTATTTGTTATTTGTGTGTGTTTTCTTTTCTCTAATTGAGCTCTAATTTCATGGGCTCTCTCTTCTGTGATACTATAATTACGCATAATAAGCATTGCTAAAATTGTTCCGATCATTGGGAAAAAACAAAAGAAAGCATGAAGCCCATCTACTGCAGCTTGTTGGTCTGTTGTTGCTAGATCTGAATTGAAGCCCACTACAGTAATGATTACACCACTAAGTGCTCCAGCGATTCCGTACCCTACTTTTACCATCCACCAATAGATAGCTCCAAAAATACCCTCTCTACGCTTTCCTGTATTTAGTTCATCAATATCAATAACATCTGCAGTCATAGACATCATAATGGTAAATAAACTACCTATACCGAAAGAAAAGAAAGGCAATGCAATAATATACATCCATGGTTTTCCTGGAATAAATAAGAAATACAGCATAATATATCCTACCAATGAAATGGATTGTGATAACATAAAAGCTTTTTTCTTTCCTAGTTTTTTTGACATCCAAGCCACAGCCGGAATAACAATAAACGTAGTTCCTAATGCACCTAAACATCCAAACATTGAAACCCATATACCGCTAGCTCCAGCATCTCCGTTAAATAATTTATATACAATTACAAAAAAAGTAAGGGCAGCTACTGTATTAAAAGCATTAAATATTAAAAAAGTTGCTCCACATAATTTTCGAAATTCTTTGATTTTAAATGCAGCTACAAAACTTTCAAATATTTTCATTAAACTATTTCCAATATTGGCAGAGTTTAAAGGCTCATAGTCTTCGTCTAGTGTTGATTTACTTTTTATAAAAATTGCGGGCACCATAGCACAAATTGCACAGGGTATGGCAACCCAAATTGCCAATTCTTTTACAGCAACATCTGCAGACGGAAACCAACTTTCATCATACATAATAATCCAAAACAAAGGTGCAATTACCCATGCCCATTGCCCAATAAATTGGGCTATTGCCATAATGTTAGTGCGTTCGTGAAAATCATCACTCATTTCATATCCCATGGCTACATAAGGAACACTAAAAATAGTTAGGCCTAAATAAAATACTAAAGACCACAAAAAGAAATACCAAAAGTTATATTCTACTCCATCAGCCTTACTCAGCTGCCACATAAAAATATAGGCTAGGCCCATGATAATACCTCCAATTAGAACATATTGTCTCCGTCTTCCCCATTTAGATTTTGTATTGTCTGAAATAAAGCCCATAATTGGATCAGTAATTGCATCAAAAATCCTAGGGAAAAGAAATACTAAAGACCACATCCAGCCAGAAAAACCTAAATCTTCAACTAAAACAACCATAAAGATTCCTAAGATTGCTGGAAACATTTGGTTGGCTAACATTCCAAAACCAAAGGCTATTTTTTGTCCCATAGGGACTTTACTTGTTCTAGACATAATTATTAAATCGTATTAATTAATATTGTTTGTATTGCTTGTGCGTTTATTGAAATAGTAGTTACTTCTTCTCCTAATGAAAGTTGAAAACTTTTTTGAGTTGTTCCTTCATTAAAAATGACTACGGCAATTGATCCATCAGTGTTTTTTGCAGCAGTAACCATTAAATCTTCATCTGATTTTTTAACTTCTATAATTTCAGCTTGAGGTCTAATATATTTACTGAAATGTGCCATCGTATAATAAATAGGGGTAAAGTAAACTTCGTCTTTTTCTGGATCTACAATTACAGGAGCTACACACCAGTTCTTAAACCAGTTTGGACCTCCTTGAGTGTCTAAAACCATATTCCAGTCTACCCAACCATCTACCCAGTTGTTTAGACATCCAATAATGTCTCTGGCATACCTGTTTACAGGGGCGTATTTAGGGTGAAGGTGTTTGTCTTTTTCAGAAGCCCAGTCCCAACCCCAGTCTGTTGCTTCTTTACTCCAGTACCAATCATCATCTTGCCATTTAGGGATTTCTGAATCTACACAACCTTCTGTTTCAATTAAGTACTTATTAGGAGCTTTATCATGAGCATATTGTAATGCATCAGGAAAAAAATCATAAGTACTTTCATACCAATGAATAGCAGTACCATCAAAGTACTTAGAAGAATTATCATCTCTATACATTTCATCTACCCATTCTTGTAAACCAGCTCTATTTTGGTCGTAACCTAAGATTATTTTATTCCCATAACCATCTTTTTCTAATTTCGGGCCTAAATGAAATTGAACAAAATCAGTCATTTCTTTTGGAGTATAGTGCATGCTTTCCCAATTATCTCCATTACCATGTGGCTCGTTTTCTACTGTAAAACCCCATATATCTATACCTTTAGCTTTGTAAGCAGTTAAGTACTTTGAGAAAAATAACGCCCAGGTATCATAATATTTTGGAAGTAATTTACCACCAACCCACTTATTATTATCTTTCATCCAAGGGGCAGCAGACCACGGTGATGCTATAATCTGGAAGCCATCTTCAGAAATTTTCATGGCGTCTTTAATCATTGGAATAAGATCGTCTTCATCTTCTTGGATAGAAAAATGCTCAAGCTCTATGTCATTCTCAACAGGAGAATATGAATAGTTTGATAGTGAAAAATCACATGAGTTCATGTGTGTTCTAGTTAGTGAATAGTTAGCTCCTTCTTTTGAAAAATAAGCGTTCAAAATCGAATTTCTATTTTTAGAACTTAACTTATTTAATAAGTATGCTGAAGATTCTGTAAAAGACCCACCAAAACCTGTAATTTTTTGATATGTTATTACTGGGTTAATACGAATAGAGGAAACTTCACTAGTCTCAGTAAAGCTTGTTATCTGACTTAATTTATTTCCATTTTTTGAAGTTTCTATAACTTTTACTGATAAAGATTTTTCTGATGTGCAAGAGAGAACACTCATAAAGATTAGTGTTAAAAAAAAGTATATCCTTGTTAATTTCATTTCACTATATATTTTTATAATGTGGTATTATTTTTTTTGAACGGTGGGACATGAACTTCTAAAAGTAAACTGTCTTTATTTCCGTTATATGTTTTTGTAATTGATTTTTTATTTCTAACCAAGCCATCAAAAACTCCTTCATCCACTAGATCCCACAAGGCGTATTTAGCTTTGCCATCTATAGTAAATAATCCAAAGTGATTTTCTGAACCTTTTGGGTTTGGAGCATCTTTCCAGATTTCATCAAAAGCCTCAAAATAGAAACACGAGATTCCAGTTTTTGTGGTCCATTCTCTCATATGATGATAGTACAAGGCTTCTTTGTATTCATCAGTTGCTTTACTTCCCTTATTACCATAAAGTCCGTTTGAAAAGGTAGCCCAGCCCGTTTCTCCAATGTGTATCGGTTTTTTTAACCCTAGACTTTTTACATAGTTGGCAACACTATCATATTGAGATACTGCATAGTCTCTGGCTCTTAACATGATATTATTTACTTTCTCAATATTGGGTTTTTCTTCTTTTGTGTACCAAAAAACAGGATTATAATGAGTGTCATGCATAGGGTAGGTGTGCATAGAAATATAATCTACTTCGTTAATAAGCTTATTTAAATCTTCTGTGTGATATTCATCACTACCGCCACCCCAAGAGGCAAAATTATCTGAGCTGGTAATCCAAAGATTTTTTGGGAGCTTATTTTCTTTTTTTAAGTCTTGAAGATGTGACACCCATTTAAGTATTACTGATGGCTGAACGAAATAACTTGTTGCCCATTTTACCATTGCCTCATTTCCTACAGCAATAATTTTTACAATACTTGGATATTTATTTGCCAACGAAACAGCCCTAGCAATTTCACCTTCATTTTGATCGCTCTCTAGTTGGTGATTTAAAGGTTGATTGGTCCAGGCATTTTTACAATCTATCCAAGCACCCAACATGACATACATTTCAAAAGACGGGTTTTCACTTTTTAGTTCATGTATGGCTTTAAGAATTGTTTCTGCTTGTGCTAATTGAACATTATAGGTCCTTAGAATTTTAATTTTCATAGCATAAAGAATTTTCATGTCTTCTTTTACCTCTGCTATAGTTGGCTGAATACCTCTGGTAGATTTTCTATATCCACCATAGGAAATTGCTAAATAATTTGGGTTTCCTAATATGTCTTTTGCTGTCAATTGTGTCTTCTGTTTTGGGTTTTTTTGCAATTTTTCGTTCTTTTTATCATCTTCGCAAGACAATATGATGCATGAAATGGCTATGGTATATAGATAAAATTTCAAACTCATCAACTTTTCTTTTTTTATTTTAAATATGTGCTATTTACAAAAGCATTAATTTGAATAATATCTCCAGTTCTTTTAAATATTTTTTCACTTGTTTTATGATCTATAACTAATCCATCAATTTTAGAGGAAGTACCATCTTTAAAAATGACATCTAAGTGATCTTTGTCAGAAATGTGATAAATAATAGGCACTTGACAATAGGTAAATGCGAGTGAATTAGCCGGGATTATGATACTTTGGTTTCCTCTTAAGAGGCTTAAATAATCAAAACTTGTTTCTTTGGAAAGAAATTCTTCTTTTCTTAATAAGCAAGGATTAAAATACAATTTACCATGTTTTACAAAAACACCTAATTCACCAAACCTAGAGATTATATCTTCTTTTACTTGCCCAGTCATTCCTGGTTGTTGAGCTCCTTTACCTCCTGGTGTATGAGAATAGGGATCCGTAGGAAAAGCACCATATAGTTCTGGAGATTTATGTACCCCTATGCCTTCATTTATTTCGTAGAAGTGTTCAAGTAGCTGGCCAATCATTACTTCATCCTCGCCATTTAATATGGCCTGTAAACAAGATTCTTGTACAGTTAATAATAATTTTGAAACCATATGCCAATAAATAGAACCTAATCCTTCATAGCCATAAAATGTACCTGATCTTCCTGTAAATGCTTTGTGATTAAAAACATCTTCAAAAGCCTGGAGAATTTTTGGAGTTTCAGAGTCTAAAAGACTTCTGTATTTAGTATCAGATAGCTTTTCTAAGGCCTCAGTAACATCATTTGCATTTTTAAAATTTCCATTAAAGTGGTACTCACCATTTACATCTCTTTCAATAATTTCAACGGAGTTATCTTTTAACATCTCCTGGAATAATTTTGATGATAAAACAGCATCTTCAGAAATTGTGTTTCTATCTAGGAATCCTTTAAGTTCTTTGAAAGGGTACAGTAAATAACTAAATTGATCTTTTCTAAAAAGTTTACTTTGCTTCAGAGCATCTAATACCCTTAACGTTTCTTTTCCATCTAAATAACCCGAACTTAAAACGGCAACTTGACCTTCTAGCATTTCGCTCAGGTAACTTATTGAAAGAGTATTGTCTGAATTTACCGTCATTAAATTATATGCATGATATAAGTTGTCTGAACGTTTATTTGCTTTTATAGAATGCTCTAAGTATGCTCTACTTAGACTTATAAATTTTTTCAATTTATCAAATGAAAGTTTTGTTTTCCTTCCAGAAAATGCGTGGTTGTAAATTTGCATTCGGTAATCGTCTCCCGCCTGACCTAAAGCATCTAAAATTGTTTTTTTGTCGGCATCATTGATAGAAGAAGCTAATAATTTGGTGTTTTTTTCAAAGGTATCGAGGACCTTATCGAAAAACTCTAAAATCTCGTTAGATACTTCAACTTCATTAGTTGAAGAATCTTCTAATAGTTTTTCAAAGAAGTTGAAAAATCGATTTAAATAATATAACGTTACCATTGAAACTCCATTTCCAACTAGTGCATTATTGGCGTCATTCCATTCAGGCCTTTGTGTGTTCATCCAGATCCCTCCCTCTGGAATAAAATTTGATAATTTTGCTAATGAAGTTGCAAGAATTTTTTCTATGAAATTTGCCTTTACTATAAAGCGATGTTCGTCTCGCAATAAAGCTCCATCTGCACCCAAAGTTGCTCTTTCTTCACGAATTTTAGTATCCAATTGTTGGTCAAAGATTATCGTATCTTTAGGGTTTTTAAGTAGCTCTTTATAAGTCTTTATTTTGTATGGAACATTTGCATAAACAAAAAGATTTTTAGTAAAGAAACTCTCTAATCTTCCAGGTTTGTGATTGTTTATAAATTCTAAAAATTTTAATAGATAAATAATCTGATGGTCACCCCAGTACCCAATATATGACCAAGGATCGTCTGGTTCAATGGTTTCCCAATCAAAACCGCCCTTTGTCACTCTGTAGGGATTATATCCATCAAAAGTAGTAGCGTTTAAAAATTTATGAATCATACTTTCAATAAACTCCGGATAAGAATGTGCTAAGGCTTCCCAATTTTGAAAGATATCTCTCCAGTTTCCTTCGTAATCTAATATTTTTGAACCATCAATTTCATTTCTTGTATTGATTGAAAATTTATTCCAAGGTCTACTTGGGTCTCCGTGTCGTCTACTGAATTTTAAGGGCATATATTCTAAACAAAGGCGTCTAAAATTTTTATCTTCATTGTCATATGCTACTTTTTGAAGCTCTGAGAGCGAAAATAATTCAGGAAGTTTTTCTATGATTCCTTCCGAGGTGAACGCAACTTTTGTATTGGCCTGTTCTAAATAGTTCTTAAAGTCCCACTTTTCTATTTGATAGTTGTTGTCAAAAATACCTCCACGCATAATATTAAAAAGAGTATTAGCAAAATGACGTGTATCCTTTAAATTATCAGAAGTAACCTGAATAGCATCTGATGCAGAGTTTAACTCCACCAAACGTTTTGTTCCAAGATTAATATTATCATCTACTTTGTCTAGTAGTGAGGAGTCTTCTTTAATTTGCTTAGATAATTTTGCGATGTTAGAATGATTTTGATTTACATTGGCAATAATCATCCATTCTTTTGCAGACTCTTTTTCTAATATGATATCTGAATTTAAAAAATAAGCCCCTTTCTCTGCCTTAACATCTACTTCTTGTTGAACAGTATTTCCTAATCTAAAGTTATTTAACTGAAGAGAAGAAAGAAGATATTTAGGATTGTTAAGCCCTATAGACCAAACTACATTGGCTTTCAGAGCTTCACTTGCTTCAGCTTTATCTACGAGGATTGCACTTAATGCAAAAATTCCTAAGCCAGTTGCCTCTTCAAGTTCATTTCGCTTGTATGCATCTACAAGGTTACTGGATTGATTTTGCTCATCACTTCCAATACTAGCGGGCATAATGTTTTGAATTCCATCAAGTAAACTTACTTTAACAGCCTCTTTTCCTGTATTAATAAGTTTAGATTTTTTAACAAACCCAAAAGTATTACTAGAGCTCCATTGGTATCTATAAATTAACTCTAAATCATGATTAACTTCTTCAAATATAATTTTGTTCCCATATCTATTTTTATATAGATTTTGGGTTGTTGAGTAGCTTCCTAAAGATCGAACAGCTAGGGGCTCCCACATAAATTCTTGGTTATCTTTAGATACTTTAAAAATAGATTTATTTCCTGTTATGTCTGCAGATTCTGTAATTTTATCATCCGTGTAATAAGGGAATAATGCATATTCGGAATTTTTTCTTCCTGCAGAAAGCCCCCCATTACTTGAGATAAACATCCAGTGATTAGAATCACTGACAATACTCATAAAGAAAGGACGCATGGCGTCATTATTTGAAATCTGATAATATTTTTCATTATCTATGGTTAGAGACTTTAACTGAACTTCTTTTTTAGTAAAAGAGGTCTCTTTTGTTAAGGTATTTATTTTGTTACTCATTTTATAACACTTTATTTTTTTAATTGAATTTTTGAGTTTGATTGTATTATATTATTAATATAAAAAGTTCCAGAAGTAGTTCCTGGGCCATCAATGAAAATAACCAATCTTTTGTATTTATTAGAGGAAGAAAAAGTAAAATTTAACTTTTCCCAACCATTTCCAGTATGAATTACGTTGCATTCTGTTGAAATAGGTTTGTTGTTTGTTTTCTCTAGTTTTAATAATAAACTTAGGGGCTTTTCTGAATAAGCAGTTAACGTAATAGTATTTCCGTTCTCTAAGTGTATAGGATTCTTAAGGTCTGTATAATTGCCTTCCCAATTATTTCCTGAGTTTGTAATTTCACCAACTTTTAAAGTTGATGTATCATTTTTTGGTAGCTTAGGGTTGTTTATAATTTTAAAAGAAGCGCCATTAAAAGAGGTGAAATTTAAAGGCTTAGAATCATCATCAAAAGTAATATGAAGCATAGATGAAGTCCTTTTTTCAGATAACTCAAAAAATAAAGAATCTTTCTCTTTTGTTAGATTAGCAAGAATCCTTTGGTTTTCTTTTCCTCTAATGATGGCATCTTTAAGATTTATGCCTTTGAAATGGTTCTTTAATAAGTTGGTGTCAGTTATTTCTTCGTATGGATTAAATTGATGAATTTGTTGCAAAACATAATAAGCCGCTCTTGGATATAAATTATACAACCCGTTGGTGAATGTTGGCCCTTTGGCACAAATCCCAAACCATTCTTCATTCATATTATTTTTCCCTTCTTTAAGATCTACTGAGTATCCTCCATTAGCCCAAGTTGCAACAGTATCATGTTTACTAACATTTTTTCTATGATCAAAATCATATTTCCACCAGCCATCACTAAATTGAAAAGTAAAACCTCCAATAGTGTTTTCATATTTTCCCATACCTGCGGAATTTTCATAAATTTCTTTCCAGTTCTCTAGTAGATAATTTGCCTGAGTTCTCTGATCTTCTTTGAAATTAAGTGAGTTGTAGGCATCTGCACCAAATTCAGTAAATAGAAGTGGTTTATTCAACGTTTCTTTTACTGTTTTAAACAGATTGGTAAAAGAAGCTCCTCTGTAGGAATTAACTCCAAAAATATCGATGTCTTTGCACTCCTCTGCTACGAGATCAATAAATAAATCATCTCCATTACAAATAGCAACTGGATGATTTGAGTCTAGTTCTTTAATCTTTTTAGCAGCCATGTTCATAAGCTTGTACATGGGTCTGCCATATTTTTCTCCAACAGCTTCTTTCTTTGACTCTTCTTCTGGAAAATCTTCTGTCTCTGCTCCAGACCAAAAAAGTCCATAATTATTTTCGTTTCCAAGTAAATACAATAAAAGCCCAGGTGTGTTTTTGTAATCACTAACCATTGTTTCAATTTCTGACAATAAAATCTCTTGCATCTTTGAATTAGAGTAATCTGTAATTGGCTTCCATTCTTCGTCTACAGTCATACCATACCTTCCGAAAGAATGATTGATCATGGTGTAAATACCATAATTTTCATAGATATATTGAATCCATTTGGCAGGGATATCAGAATAATGGCGAATAGTGTTGATATTCATGTCTTTTAATAGAGACATTTCATGGTCTAATCCTAATTTTATGGTTTTATCTGAACTTTTCCAAAAATTAGCACTTACTGCATCTTTGCCAATTGGAATTACATCCCAATTCATTCCGTTGATCATGATTTTTTCTCCATTAACAACTAATGTGCTTCCATTCTCATTTGTTCTGACAAAAACTTTATTGGCCTGAGCAAAAGATAATAACCCACTTAAAAAAAGTAAGATAAATAATTGAAATTTTTTTATGTTAAAGAAATTAGTTATCACTTCAAATTTTTTTTTTGTAAAAAATCAATAATTGCTAATTTAATAGTAAGATTTCATTTTATCTTAATTAAAACCTAAAACCATTATAATTAATCAATTATTTTATTTCTACTTTCACTTAGATAAATTATTAACCCTCCAAAAATTATTATGCTTGCGCCTAAAATACTAATATAGTCTGGAGCTGTCTCTTATACACATCTCCGAGCC
>OJFB01000291.1_pt1 | contig 13552 bp, 18 predicted proteins | sample 1593811 | NCBI WGS metagenome assembly OJFB01 (sample SAMN05416736, study PRJEB24817) | seawater metagenome | isolation source: Sea water | place: Canada:Atlantic | collected 2013-07
TTTTAAAAGCATTTAAAATTATTATTTTTATTTTAGGAGCAGCTGCAGTTCTAGATATTTGGGGGATTAAGATTGGGCCTGTAATTGCTGGTTTGGGTCTCTTTGGAGTGGCTGTTGCACTAGGTGCACAAGATTTATTCAAAAATTTAATTTCAGGAATTTTAGTTTTAGTAGAAAAAAGATTTAAAGTTGGAGATTGGATTTATGTCGAGGGTATTATCGAAGGAGTTGTAGAACGAATTGGCTTTAGGTCTACGGTCATTCGTAAATTTGATAAATCATTAGCAACTATACCTAATTTTCAATTTGCGGAAAAAGCGGTGATAAATATTACAGAAACGACAAACCGTAGAATTGATTGGATTATTGGCCTTGAGTACAAAAGTACTGCAGATCAACTTACCAAGTGTAGGGATGAGATAGAAAAACACATTCTTTCCAGTGAGGATTTTTTGGTTTCCAAGGACACTCAATTAATTGTTAAATTAAATCAGTTTTCAGCAAGTTCCATTGATATTCGGGTTCGATGTTTTACTAAAACCAATCAATATCTCGAATGGATAAATGTAAAAGATCGTTTAATCATTACGATCAAAGCAATAGTCGAAAAAAATGGTGCTTCTTTTGCTTTTCCTTCCCAATCTATTTATGTGGAAAAACTAGAAAGATGAAGTCCGTATTTATTTTGATAGATAGTCTTTTTCAATTGTATTTATGGATCGTAATTATTAATGCAATACTAGGTTGGTTAGTCACCTTTAATATCATTAATACTTCAAATAGATTTATTTATAGTTTAATTGAATTTTCATACAGATTAACCGAGCCTGTTTTAAGAAAAATTAGAATGGTATTGCCGATTATCGTAAGCATTGATTTCTCTCCCGTTGTTTTGGTCCTTGGTTTAATTTTTATAAGAAATTTAATTTTTGAACTATTTGCACCTTATTTATTTTAATGATTATTGATGGAAAAAAGATAGCGGAAGAGCTTCGTCTCAAGTTAAAAAAAGAAATTGATCAACTGCCCACAAACCTTAGCAAACCAGGTCTAACAGTCATCTTAATTGGAGATCATCCAGCAAGCCAGATATACGTAAGGAATAAAGAAAAATTTGCAAAAGAGGTTGGTATTAACTCTAAACTATTAAAGTTTGAAGAAACAATCACTGAGCAAGACTTAATCCAAGAAATTCACAAATTAAATGACGACTCTACAGTGCATGGTATTTTAGTTCAATTACCCTTGCCAAGCCACATCGATTCCGGAAAAATAATTAGTGAGATCAATCCTGCTAAAGATGTAGATGGTTTTCATCCTAACAATGTAGGAAATCTTTCGTCTGGCAATGATGCCTTGGTACCCTGTACTCCTTATGGATGTTATCTACTTTTGAAAAAAGTTATACCTAATTTAAGTGGTTTAAATGCGGTGATTATTGGAAGATCAAATATTAATGGAAAACCAATGGCCCAATTGCTGCTTAAAGAAAATTGTACTGTAACGATTACTCATTCCAAAACAAAAAATTTAAAAGACCTTTGTCTAACAGCAGATATTTTAGTTGCTTCTGTAGGAAATCCTCAAATGGTTAAAGCAGATTGGGTGAAAAAAGACTGTGTTATTATTGATGTTGGTATTAATCGCTTGGAAGACAATGGAACTAAAAGAATTGTGGGGGATGTAGATTTTGAAAATGTTAAAGACTTAGTCAAAGCAATTACCCCTGTGCCTGGGGGGGTGGGTCCAATGACTATTAGCTGTTTATTAAATAATACGATTAAAGCTTATAAAAAAATTAATTCTATTTAATAGTCAGAACGATTATTGTCTTAACATTCTGCTATGCTTCTTAATAAAATTTTCAACATTCTTTTTATTAAAAGTTTTATTTTCTTCAAAAGAAACTTTTTTCATGGAGTAGGCTTTGCTCCTAGTCACTCTTGAGACAAGGGTCAGGTTCCCTTTGTACAATGCTATTTTAATAGTCCCGTTTATCTTATTTCTTTTTCGGTCAATGATTTTTTGTAACTTCTCTCTCTCTTTCGAAAACCAGTAACCATTATAAATCAGTTCTGCATATCTTGGCATTAATTCATCTTTTTTATGCATGGTTTCTTTGTCCAAAGTAATAGATTCTATCGCCCGATGAGCAAAAGTTAAAATAGTTCCACCTGGTGTTTCGTAAACACCTCTTGATTTTATCCCAATAAATCTATTTTCGACCAGATCAACACGTCCAATACCATTCTTGCCAGCTATATCATTTAGCTTTTTTAGAATATTTGAAGGAGAAAGCTTTTTATTATTTAAAGAGATAGGATCACCATTCTTATAACCAATAGTTATGAAGGAAGTTTTGTTAGGAGCTTTTTGTGGAGACACCGTTCTTTGAAAAATAAATTCTGGAGCTGCTTTTTTAGGATCTTCCAACACTTTGCCTTCCGTTGAAGTATGGTAAAGATTGTCATCTACAGAAAAAGGAGGCGCTCCTTTTTTATCTTGAGGAACCGAGATGTTATTTTTTTTTGCATAACGAATAAGATCGGTTCTTGAAGCCAAGTCCCAGTCTCTCCATGGCGCAATTACTTTAATATTAGGACCAAAATAGTAGTAACCCAACTCAAATCTAACTTGGTCATTTCCTTTGCCAGTAGATCCATGTGATACAGCTTGTGCATTATATTTTTTTGCAATTTCAATTTGTCTTTTCGCAATCAGGGGCCTTGCAATGGAGGTACCCAGCAAATAAAAACCTTCATATAAAGCATTCGCTCTGATCATAGGAAACACGTAGTCTTTTACAAATATCTCTTGAAGATCTTCGATAATGATTTTTTTTACACCCAGTCTTTTTGCATTTTGTATAATTTTTTTTCTATCTATGTCTTGTCCCAAATCAGCGGTGTAGCAAATAACTTCACATTCATACTTTTCTTGTAGCCACCTAAGTATTACGGAAGTATCGAGACCTCCCGAATAGGCTAAAACAATTTTATTTATTTTTTGCATTGATTTTTTGCAGAATTATATGCGTCTGTGAACCCTAGCAAAGAATAAGTGTCTGTAGTTTTGTTTCCTCTTGCAGAGATGCCAATAACTTTTGCCTGATTACCTTTTTTCATTTGGCGAACAATTTTAATTTCGTCATTCTTGCCTGGAAGCCATGCAAATTTTTCTGAAGATGAAAATTTAAAATTATTGCTTCCAATGCTTACGTCTACTGGAATTTTTTTTTTATAAGGATAGCCCCCTGTAACACTAACCTCATCTCGAATGTTGTCCTTAGTTCTGAAGGTTACAAAAATTCTTGCTTCAGCTCGGTTTAAATTTTTTGGCTCCATTGTCATGGGCATTGATATTGCAAAACAAATTAAATCATCACCTTGTTTAGTAAAATGAGATTCCCAATTTTTAAATTTTCCTTTAATCTGAATTGCAGCAGAAGTCTGTCCAGCAATGAGCAGAGATACAAGTAAATAAAGTATGGATTTTTTTATGGACATGGGTTTGAATATATTATTTGAACTTCATTAATGTCTTTTATTACTTCTTTGCTTAAGTTTAAAGAGATACTCCCAATATTAGTTTTTAATTGTTCCATAGTAGTCTGTCCAATTATTACAGAAGAAACAAATTTTTGTATTTCGCAAAACTTAATGGCCATTTGGCATGGATTTAAACCATGTTTTGAAGCAACAGCATGATATTTTTTAGCAGCAGCTTCGGCATTAAGTGTTTTATATCTGGGATACCTGTGTCCAAAAAGATCCATACGACTTCCTTTTGGTAGCTTTCCATCAAAATACTTTCCGGTCAGAACTCCACTAGCTAAAGGAGAGTAAGCTAGTAAGCCCACCTGTTCCCTTATAGATATCTCTGAGAGACCTACTTCAAAACTTCTATTTAAAAGATTGTAAGGATTTTGTATGGAGATTATTTTCGACATCTTTTTTTCAGACGCAACTTTTAAAAATTCACTAGTGCCCCAGGCAGTTTCATTGGAAAGGCCTATGTGTCTAATTTTTCCTTGTTTAACCAATTCGTCTAAAGCTGTTAAAGTCTCTTCAATTGAAATCGCATCTCCGCTGTCGGTGTGTTCATATTCCAATCCTCCAAATACATTGATAGGTCGGTCGGGCCAATGTAGCTGGTAAATATCTACATAATCCATTTCGAGATTTTTTAATGTTCTATCCAACGCAAATTCAATTTGTTTTTTATCTAGTCTTGTTTCTATTCCCTCAGGGCGAAACCAATTCATTCCAGACCTGCCCACAATTTTATCTGCAATAATTACTTTGTCCCGTATTTTTCGACTTTTAACCCATTGTCCTAGAATTTTACTTGTTACTCCTTGAGTATCTGCAGAAGGGGGCACAGGGTACAACTCAGCACTATCAAAAATATTTATACCTTCTTCATAAGCATAATCCATTTGTTCAAATGCTTCTTCCAGAGTATTTTGCTCCCCCCAAGTCATAGTGCCCATGGAGATCGTGCTTATGTTTAAATTAGAGTTACCAAGTTTTTTATAATTCATTTTTTTTTATCCTAGCAAAATTTTAACAAAACTATAGCTATAGTTAATTAATTTCTTTATCTAAAGGTCTTGAAATTGACAAATTTTATAGTCATATTAACTATTAATTAATTAGTAGAATTAATAACAAAGGAGAAAAATGAATTTAAACGATCGAATTAATGCAATTAAGTCCACAACTACTGGATCTGAAGCAGTAAACGAAGGCTTAAGAACCTACATGTTATCTGTTTACAATTTTATGGGTTCGGGAGTTCTTTTAACGGGTGTTATTGCTATGATATTTTTTAAACTTGCAGTCGTTACAGACGGTTCAGGTAATATTGTTGGCTTAACGGGTTTGGGAAATGCGATGTATAACTCGGCTTTGATGTGGGTGGTGGCGTTAGCTCCTCTCGGAATTGTTATGTACATGAGTTTTGGAATTAAAAACATGAGTGCCTCTAGAGCACAGACTGTTTTTTGGATTTTTGCAGCTTTAATGGGTGCTTCATTGTCATCTATTTTTGTTCAATACACAGGAACTAGTATTGCAAGAGTTTTTTTTATTACAGCTGGAACTTTTGGTGCAATGAGTCTCTATGGATATACAACTAAAAAAGATTTAACAGGGTTGGGATCTTTCTTAATGATGGGTCTGTTTGGAATAATTATAGCATCTATTGTCAATATTTTTTTAAAGTCTAGTGCAATGCATTTTGTAATTTCAATTTTAGGAGTTTTAATTTTTGTAGGCTTAACTGCTTACGATACTCAAAAAATTAAGAACATGTATCTTGCTAGTGATGGAAACGAAGTAATGAGCAAAAAAGCTATCATGGGCGCTCTAACGTTATACTTAGACTTTATTAATCTATTCATTATGCTGCTTAGACTTTTTGGTCAAAGAAGATAGTTCAGCGTTAATCAATTAAATAAAAAAGCTTCCAGGTTAAATCTTGGGAGCTTTTTTTGACCCAGCACATTTTTTAGAGCAGTATTTAACTTCGTTCCAGCATCGCTCCCATTTTTTTCTCCAAGCAAAGGATAGTCCACAATTTACACAGTTTTTTTTTGGCAAATGAGCTTTGCGATGTATCACTTAACTAGTTTTAATTTTTTTTTGCTAATAACTTCCAAAATACTTTTTAATTGGTTTGAATTTTTTAATATAGATCCTGCCTGGTCTTTTATAGAATATTTTTGATTTCTGCTTTTGACATTTAAGTTCTTTATGATCTGATAAAGCGGATTTTCCGTTGCTTTTCGATAAATGTTAAAACCAACAATATTTTTATTAATAAAAATAGCATAATCTTTCCATTCACCGACAGACACCATGGAACCATATAAATTTAGTATTTCTCCAAGTTCTTTTTTATTAAAAAATTTTTCTTCTTCGAATTTTTGATTATGAATAACCTTATAACGAAACATTATTATTCTATTTTATACTTTTCGATGACCGAAATCTGAAAGAAAGTGTAGACTATGGTAATAGGTATCATTCCAAAAACTTTAAATTGAACCCAGAAGTCCTCAGATTGAGTTCGCCACACCAGCTCATTAAGTATAGCAATAAAAATAAAAAAATAAATCCATCTGTCTGTGAGAATATTCCATCCAGTGTCTGTTAACTTTAAGCTTTCGCCAAGAACTTTTTTTAGAAGAGAGGTCTTTAATATGAGCTTTCCATATAATAAAGCGACGGCAAACATCAAGTTGATAATGGTTGGCTTCATGTAAAAAAAAGTTTTGTCATTAAAATATAAAGTAAGTCCACCAAATCCAGCAAGTAAAATACCGCTTATCAAAGGCATAGTAGGAACCTTTTTCTCAGTTAAATAAATGAAAGATATAGCTATAGTAGTTGCAATTATTAAGGGCAAGATAGCTTCTTGCATTCCATATTTTTTATAAAATATAAAAAAAATTAGTAATGGCCCAAAATCTGTAATAAATTTAATTAACGACTTATTCATGAAAAAATTATTTATTTTTATATTTATATTATTTAGTTTTGTAACACAAAATTTGCATGCAAAAGATTTTTTTTATGAAATTTATGGCCTGAACTTAAAATTTATGGAAATTCAGTTCTCTAACAGTCCTCATCAGGAATTAGCAACAAAAATTAAAAGCAAGGGTCTTTTAAATTTTTTTGTTTCTTTTAAAGGAAATGGTTCAACTAAAGCCCATGCTAAACAAACTTCCTATCAGTTTCAATATCAAAAGAAAAAGAAGGCAAGATCAACCACTATTGTTTTTAAAGATAGAAAAGTTATCAAGAACATCTCCCAACCTGCTAGAAAAAAACAAACAAATACTATTCCAATTCAGCCCTATCACTTACAAAATGTTGTCGATCCTCTTACCGCTATAAATCAACTTTTATTTAATCAAAAAAATAAATTAAATTGCAACCAAAGAACGAAAGTTTTTGATGGATCCGATGTTTTTTATCTAATTTTATCGGAGCAGAGCAATAAAGATCATATTGTTAAGTCTTCAAAAATTACTTTCAAAAAACCATTAAGAAAATGCAAACTGCAATATCAAACAATTGCAGGCCACAAGGCAAAAGATGAAAAAAAATTTAACAAGTCCTATGTGGATATTTTTTATGGAAAGCAAGACTCAGTATATTTGCCTTACTTTTTGAGGACGAAATCAAAAATTTCACTTAAAATGTTTTTGAAATAATTTATTTAACGCTTGATTAATTTTGGATCATCACTATCTTCAGGGTAACAATGCAACCTAAACAACTTAAAAAAGCAAAGTTTTCCATCGGTGAAGTTGTCAGACACCGCCTGTTTGAGTTTAGGGGTGTAATTTACGATGTGGATTTTCAGTTTAATAATTCAGACGAATGGTACCAATCCATACCAAAAGATGCGAGACCAAGAAAAGACCAGCCCTTTTATCACCTTTTAGCTGAGAATGATGAAATTACCTATGAAGCGTATGTTTCTGAACAAAATTTAGTTCTTGATGACAGAAGCGATCCAATTGGGCATCCTTTATTAAATGAAATATTTAAAGGAAAGACCAAAGACGGTCTTTATCTTAGACCGGTAAACTAAACCTACGTTACCTGCCTCAAATTCAACAAGATTAGTACAATTATAAGACAAATTAACCAAATATATAAATCGTAAGTGTCTGGTTTGGAGTGATACTCTCATATCTCCCTTCTCCAAACCAGACAAACTTTGTCACATTTTTTCTCATTATTTTTATATATAACATCTCAGCATGTTCAGTTTATTTCAATTAAAAAAAATATTTCAATTGAATGACAATTTTTTTTATTGGTTAAAAATTACTTTTCTTTCCTTAATAATATTTGGATTAATTTTATCATTGATTGTTTCGCCCAAGGATTATTTGCAAGGAGACACCGTTCGCATTATGTATGTGCATGTTCCGGCATCTTGGCTTGCGCTCATGATTTTTGCTGCAATGGGTATAAGCTCAATTATAACTTTAGTATTTAAAATTAGAGTTTTTACTATTTATGCTAAAAGTTTAGCGCCTATAGGATTTACTTTCTCATTAATTTCTATTTTTACAGGTTCGTTATGGGGACAACCTACTTGGGGAACTTTCTGGACGTGGGATGCAAGACTAACATCCATGCTTGTTCTGGTCTTTTTTTATATTTTTTATATTCTATCTTGGAAATTTATTAAAAACTTTTTTGTAGCTGAAAAATATTCTTCTATTTTAGCTATTATAGGCCTAGCCAATCTTCCAATTATTAAATTTTCTGTTGAATGGTGGAATACTTTGCATCAGCCGGCTAGTATTAAACTAACCGAATCCCCAGCCATACACCCATCTATGCTCATGCCTTTATTAATTATGTTTCTAGGATTTTCTGTATTTGCACTATTCATTTTTTTCATACGATACAAAACTGAAGTTTTGCAGCTACAAGAAAACAAACTAAATAAAGTTTTAAAAAAATGACTCCATCCAGAAAAAAAAGATTAACCTATTTTTTAGTATCTACAGCAGTGGTTTTAATATTGGGAAAGTTTATTTTTAATTCATTGCAAAAAAATACTATATATTTTTTCTCACCAACAGATTTGTCTCTAAACAGCGAAAATCCCAAAGGGCTTATAAGAGTTGGAGGACTAGTTAAAAAGGGCTCAGTTCAAGAAAACAAAAATGAAGCTACCTATACTTTTGTAGTAACAGACTTAAAGAATGATATTTATGTTGAATACAAAGGGATATTGCCAAACTTATTTCAAGAAGAAAAAGGAGTGGTCGTAGAAGGAACCTTAAAAGATAAAAAGTTTTTATTAGGCAAAACTATTTTAGCAAAACATGATGAGAATTATATGCCACCAGAGGTGGCTGAGGCTTTGAAGAAAAGTGGAAATTGGAATAAAAAATATGATCAGTAATTTGGGTGCTGTACTACTAATTGTATCTTTTTTAACTACTTGTTCTACGCTGTTTCTTTATATTAAAAACAACATCATTCAAAAATCATCAATTTATTTACAATTTTTCTTATTTTACAAAGTTAGTTTTTATTTAATTTTATTTTCTTTTTTTGTTTTAATAGTTTGTTTTGGAATTTCAGATTTTTCAATAATTTCTGTTTATGAAAACTCTCATACAGATAAGCCCTTGTTCTATAAAATATCTGCTGCCTGGGGAAACCACGAAGGTAGCATGCTTTTATTTATTTTGGTGATTTCTTTATATGGAATTTTATTTTTGTTAAATAGTAAAAATATAAATGACTCCCTAAGAGCATGCACTATTTTTTTCCAAAGCATTATTCAGCTAATTTTTTTATCTTTTTTAATCTTTACATCTAATCCTTTTAGTAAAATATTTCCTGTCCCGGTTCAGGGACTTGGATTAAATCCTATTTTGCAAGATCCTCTATTAGCGATCCACCCCCCCTTTTTATATTTGGGGTATGTAGGATTTTCTTTAGTTTTTAGTTTGCTATTAGCAGCTCTTATTTTGAAACAGTACAATTCTGGTTGGGCTTCTATTGCTAAAAAATGGATCATGTTACCCTGGTCATTTCTTTCTTTTGGGATAGGACTTGGGTCCTTTTGGGCTTACTATGAGTTAGGTTGGGGAGGTTACTGGTTTTGGGATCCTGTTGAAAATGCTTCTTTAATGCCATGGATTGCGTCTACAGCTTTAATTCATTCGATTGTGGTTATGGAAAAATTGAAAAAACTTTTTGCCTGGACAGCAATTTTAACCATACTTACTTTCTTGCTAAGTTTATTTGGAACTTTCTTGGTGAGATCGGGAGTTTTGAACTCTGTACATGCATTTGCTAACGATCCGGAAAGAGGAGTTTATATACTTCTAATTATTTCCGCTATTACCCTAGGATCTTTAATAGTTTATATTTTAAAATTCCCAAAAGAATCAGCAAGTAATAATAGTTTTGTTTTATTCAGTCGAGATTTTTCTATTTTACTAAATAACTATTTTTTAATTTTTATTCTAACTGTAGTAATAGTTGGCACCACATACCCAATATTGTTATCAGTTTTTACGGGAGAAACCATTTCTGTTGGGCCGCAGTACTATAATACAATTTTAGCACCTTTCATCTTTGTTTTTCTTATTCTAATGGCCATAGGGCCCTTGATGAAATGGAATGGTAACTCACTAATTCCAACGAAACAAAAAATATTTTTATTTTTTCTAGTTTCTATTTTTTTAACAATCTTAATCAGCTTCTATTTAAGTAAGTCTAATTTTATTTTTTTACTAGGGGTTTTGTGCTCTGTGTATTTGATCACATCAGTTTTTTACGAGATAATTATGTATAAAAAAAATTCTTTTATTAAACAAAATTTTTCAAGGTTATTTTCTCATTTAGGATTTGGATTGTTAATACTGGCAATCACACTCAATCATTTTTTTTCTAAGGAAATAACTACTAAAATAGATCTAGGAGAATCTTTTTTTAAACAAGGAGTTAAAATTAATTTTTTAAAATTAGAATCTAACAAGGAAAAAAATTTTGAAGAGTTATTTGGAAGTTATGAGATAATAAAAGACAATAAAACTTTTATCCTTAAACCTAGTATAAGGAAGTATAAACAGCCTCAGCAATTTACCTCAGAGACAAGTATTCAAAGCGATGGTCTTAGCGATGTTTATATTGCCATGGATTATGCTGGGGACCCAAATGCAGGAATAGGAGTGAGGTTTTATTATAACTATTTTGTCAGGTTAATATGGGTTTCATTCGCCTTAATTACTATTGGGGGAATTATGAGTTTTGTTAGGAGGGGAAATGAAAAAACAATTTAAAATTTCTCTTTTTGTATCTATCATCGTTATTTTTTTTGTAATTTTTTACCATTCTTTAAAAGCCAATAATAAAAATAATCCCAATGTAATGTTGAACAAGGTGTTACCAACAATAGAACTTACTTCCTTTACCAACTCCAACCTCAAGCAGGTAATGCCCATTATTAATAAAGATAAATATTATTTAATTAATATTTGGTCTTCTTGGTGTGTACCTTGTAGGGAAGAACATCCAATACTAATGAAGCTAAAAAATAAAATAAAAATTTATGGAATTAATTATAAAGATAAAAAGACAAATGCTACCTCCTTCCTAAATAAATTGGGTAATCCATTTTATTTTACTGGATCTGATAAAGATGGGAGTGTTTCTATAGAAATAGGAGCTTATGGTATTCCAGAAACATACGTTGTTAACTCTCAAGGTTTAATTATTTTTAAGCATGTGGGTCCTCTTAATAAAAAAATTTACCTAAGAATAAGTGAAATAATAAAGTGAGAAATATATTTTTAATTATATTATTTGTTTTTTTCATTCCAGCCCAAATTGCAATGGCATCTGATGAAAGAGAAATAAATATTTATAAAAATATAAGGTGCCTAGTCTGCCAGGGTCAGTCACTCAATGATTCAAATTCTGACTTTGCTGTTGATTTAAAGAAAGTAATTAAGAAAAAAATAACCAACAAACAATCAGATAAGGAAATTTATAAATATTTAATAGAGCGTTATGGAGACTGGATTCTTTTTAACCCTCCTTTAAAAATAAATACCCTGCTATTGTGGGCATTACCCTTTCTTTTTCTTTTTGTGGGGGGACTTTTGATTTATCAAAAATACGTATTTCTTGATAAAAAGCACCAAAACCAAAAATTGTAGAAAATTCACTTTTTTTTTCTAAAATTTAATAGTAGATAGCTAATAATGAAGTACATTTTTAAATTTTTTATTCTTTTGATTTTGATCAGTGGAGCAAAGGCTCATGCAGGTGAGCTGAAAACTTCATTATTTCAATTTGATGTTGAACACGAAGATCAGCAGGCAATTTCATTGGGCTTTAATTATAACTTTGATCGCTCTTATGAAACACCAGTTGGAAAAGTAGAGCCATTGTTAGGTGCATTTATGACAGAATATTATGCCGGAATGGTATATGCAGGAGCTAAAATAGATTATAAAATTGGAAGATTGATTGTTACTCCATCCTTTTCACCTGGGATTTATTCGTATGGGTCTGATAAACGTCAGGAAGAAGGAACAAAAAAAGGGAGATCCAAGAATCTGGGACAAATTCTAAATTTTAAATCTCAGATTGATATAGGGTTTGATATTGGCTCTTTGGGAGTATTATCTTTGGGTCTTAGCCATATTTCTAATGGTGATTTGGCTGAACACAACCCAGGCGTAAATAACTATCATTTTAATTTTTCAAAAGAGTTTTAAGTTTCTATGAAACTCAGTGACTGTCACAATGTCATTGACTTTCGAAAACTTGCAAAACAAAAACTTCCTTCTCCCATATTTCATTATATAGATGGCGGAGCTGACGATGAGGTTACTTTAAAGAGAAATACAGAAGCTTTTGAAAATTGTGATCTGATACCCTCTGTATTGACAGATGTCAGTAATATAGATTTGTCTACAAAAGTATTGGGACAAAAAATAAAATTTCCTCTCTTTTTTTCACCAACGGCAATGCATCAAATGTACCATCATGATGGAGAGGCAGCGACGGCCAAAGCTGCTGAAAAATTAGGAACTTTTTTTAGTTTATCTACGATGGCAACTACAAGTATCGAAGATGTTTCTAAAGCATCTGATGGTCCCAAAATGTTTCAATTGTATATTCATAAAGATCAAGGTTTAACAGACAATTTAATTGAAAGATGTAAGTCATCAGGATTTAAAGCAATGTGTTTAACGGTAGATACGATTGTTGCAGGAAATAGAGAAAGAGACCATAGAACTGGTTTTACTACTCCACCATCTTTAACATTATCTAGTCTCTTAAGTTTTGCAATGCATCCAGAATGGAGTCTTAAATATTTATTAGGAAAAAAGTTTTCTTTAGCAAATATAGCTCACATGACGAACAAAGGAACTAACATTGAAATGTCTATTATGGATTATATCAATCAACAGTTTGATACTACTATGAACTGGAAGCATGCTGAATATGCTATTAAAAAATGGAATGGCCCCTTTGCTTTAAAGGGGATTATGTCTGTAGAGGATGCAAAAAAAGCAATTGATATTGGAGCTTCTGCCATTATGATTTCTAATCATGGAGGAAGACAATTAGATGGCTCTAGAGCCCCCTTTGATCAGCTGCAAACTATAGTAGATGCAGTAGGAGATAAAGTGGAAGTTATATTAGACGGAGGAGTTCAAAGAGGAACACACGTATTAAAAGCTTTAGCTTTAGGAGCCAAAGCTTGTTCTATAGGAAAAGCATATTTATATGGACTTAGTGCTGGAGGACAAGTTGGAGTAGAGCAAGTAGTTGGTAAATTAAGAGATGAGATCCAAAGAGGAATGACCCTGATGGGCTGTAGATCGGTAAAAGAATTAACTAAAAATAAAGTTTTGTTTAGGTAAACGATATGAAAATTGCTCAAAGTTTTTCTAGATTAGGAACAGAGTCGGCTTTTGAAGTTTTAGCTAAAGCTAAAAAGTTGGAATCGGAGGGACAAGAAATAATAAATCTTGGAATTG
>OJFB01000296.1_pt1 | contig 13488 bp, 4 predicted proteins | sample 1593811 | NCBI WGS metagenome assembly OJFB01 (sample SAMN05416736, study PRJEB24817) | seawater metagenome | isolation source: Sea water | place: Canada:Atlantic | collected 2013-07
CTCAGGAGTCTCGTGGGCTCGGAGATGTGTATAAGAGACAGGCCTGGGGTTCACACCCGACGACCTCGCTGACGCGCTGAAGGGGGCCATCGATAGGAAGAAGCCAAATACACAACTGCTGCTGGCACCCATAGGACTGGCGAGAACTACGGAGCAAGCAGCTTTCGACTATCAGGCCATGCGCGACCTATGCGGCATGGACCTGCCGGCGAGCCACGACACGCCGCCGCATACCTTCGCGGAAGCAGCGGGGAGGCTCCGCGAGCTCTTCGCCATCGCAGCCGAAGCGACGGGCGCGCCTTCCAGCGCCGCAGACAAGGCGCATGATGACGACAAGTCGAGAGCCGCAGGCAGGAGGCGCATGCAGCACGTTTCGGCGTCCAGCGAGCACGCCTCAGGAGCGGTGCCAGCCAGGCACCTCGACTACCTCGCATCAGAAGAGTGCAGGCGCATCGAGGAGGAGGCGACCCGCACCCAACATGAGCGAGACGCCTGGCAAGAAGTTAGCAGAATCTGCAGCATCCACGGCGTAGCAGGCTGGGCGGTCATCTTCTCCAACGGCATGTCGCTCGAGAGGTCGGCGGACGACGGACGCATCCCGGGACGAGTCCTCGCCGCGAGAGAAAACCTGATCGAGGCTATCAAGGATCTAATTGTCAAGGTTTGCCTCGGCCCCTCTCAGAGGCTGCGCGAATCAATGGAGAAGCAGATCACCAAGGTGGTCAATGGCATCATCTACGGCGAGTTCGACCTTAAGTCGATCGTGGCCGTGATGGGCGCGTCGCCGTCGCTGGCCTCCTGCGCGGAAGCGGGCGCAGTCGCGGGCGACCCTTCAATGGGCCGCCCGGGCAGCATGAAGGAGACGCTACAAACCGACATGCCGAAAGCTCTATCACGCTTTAGCGACCTGCTGCTGACAGTGCATCACAGAGCAGGCGACAGCCCGCGGCCGCCGCTGGAGGGCCTAAGGCTGACCGAGCTATGGCACGGAGCCTCGGGCCTCCCCCTCGAGACGACGAAGCTAGCCGACGGCATCACGGAGGTCGTCGGCTCCCTGCGTCTCATCGAGGTCGCACTAACGAGGCTGGGCAGAGCCATGCGCGAGAGGCGGCGCACAGGAGACAGCGCGCCTGTCGACTTCCAGGCAGAGGTCGCGGTAGTTATTGACCGCGAGCTGAGCAGGGCCGCCGACAGGCAGGCTCAGTACAGCTATGTCATGGCTGCATCAGGTAGGCCGAAGCAGTCAGACAACACACACACAAACTCACTCAAGCGCAGCAACCAGACACAGCAGCAGACAGACAGCAGCCAGCAGAACCAGAACGACAGAAAGCCCAAAAGGCAGCGCGGGGCGCGGGCAGCAGCCAACGGCGCAGCGGACAAAGCTTCGGGCGGGGGCCGCAACGCAGCGGCACCGGCCAACGCCGGAGGCGGGCACGCCCCTCGCCGCGAAGAGTGGATGACGTTCAGGCCCGGCAGCATCACTCACACTGTGGGGAAGAGGACCGGCCCGGACTTCAAGCCTAACGTAGTCTGCGCGGGGGAGCAGCTGCTCGCGGAAGACAACCCCAACACTCTCCCCAGCGAGCGGCCCTGCATCTGGCACGCCATCTTCAAAGGAGGGTGCAAGAAGGGCGCCGCTTGCCAGCGCTGCCAATTCCGACTAGCCCAAGTCGCTGCAGGCAAGGCCACCCCGCCTATCCCAGCTGGCATGGTGGCCAAGCTCAAAGCCGCGTGCACGCCAGCTATCGCCGAGCTCCTCAAATAGGAGGCCGGCCCCGCTTGGGCAGTGGAGGAGCCCGAGCGGGGCAGCGATGCACGCCGTGGAGGCGGCAGCACCCCGCAGGGCTGCCTCACGCCGCCGGCCGAAACGAGCACAGCAAGCCCACAGACAGACTCAGACTCGGAGGCTTGGAGCCCGAGCCTGAACAGCCATGTAACTGAGCCGCAAACAGCCAGCCCCGACGCCAAGCCGAGGCCCAAGGAGCCCGAGCATGCGAACGGGACGAGCCAGGTGAGCCAGCGAGCCGTGCCTAGCACACCCGTCGCGGCCACTAAGCACCGTAACAACCCATAGCACCCAGCAAGCGAGCAAGCTAGCAAGCCAAAGCATACAAGCAAGCCCCAGCAAGCAAGCCGCCCGCCCGGCCCTCGCGCGCAGGCGGAAGCCCGCTCGAGATCGCCGCCACGCGCTGAGACGCGTACGAGCGGGACAACGAGACGATCGCCCCCTGGAGGCGATAGCGACTGGTTGTCATTGGCTAAGGTGCGCGCCTTCGCGACCCTAGCATAGCAAGCATACAGCAGACAGCCGCGACTCCGCGGGGTTGCGCGCTAGCCCACAGCCCACGCGCGCGCTCACGCGCCCTACCCCAATACTCAGGTGGCGGAAGGCGCGCGAGGCCGTCGCCCGGCGAGCCCAGCAATGGGCGAGGGCAAGCCAATAAGCTGCCGACTCCCCAACGGAGACAAGTTGACGCTCCGGAAGGCGCTAGAGCGTACGTGGGTGGCAAGCGGAACCGCCGGCGCCAAACGGCCCGCCACCACCGCAGCGCGGGCGGAGGGCAGCCGAGAGCCGGCGCCGGCCAAGAACTCAGAGCGCGGGCCTGCAGCCGCCGCGCCTCGGCCCGAGGCCAAAAGGGCTTCACAGGAAGCCGAGCGCTTCCTTGACGACCTACGCAAAGACAGAATAAGCTCGCCACATAGCGAGAATGATGGCCTCATCCCAGCGGGCGTGCTTGACGCCGCCGATGAGTATGAGGCAGCTGTGGCCTGGGTCGAGAGCACCCCCGGCCACACAGCGCGCGAGCCGCGGGCCGAAGCCACCAGCGAGGCGATACAGCCTCGACAACAGCACGGCCACGCCATGGCCGCCACAGACGCCGCCGGCGAGGCCAGGCGGACTCGCCAACAGCACGGCCACAACACGGCCATCACAGACGCTGCCCCCAAGGCCGGCCGCTGGCGGCCACACGGAGCCAGCTCAGCGTACGCGCCACGGGCACTCGTGCTCTTTTCAGGGCCGTGCGTGGCAGACACGCACCTGCCAGGCACCCTAGCAGCAGCCGGTTTCCAGACCGAAGCCGTCGACATCCTGATAGGAGGGAATAGTCATGACCTGACTAGGGATGACGTCGCAGCCGAGTACGTGCGCGACCTGCGGAAAGGGTGCTACGCGCTATTAGCACTCGGCACCCCCTGCTCGTCCTACTCGGTTCTAAGGGAACCGCGCCTCAGATCCAAAGAGGATCCCACCGGCCTGTCTACAGCTCCAGCAGAATGGGTGGATTCCCTGCTCCTCCACAACCAACTGGCAGCAGTAACCGCAGCAGCCATCCGGGCGGCCCACGAGTCGGGGACGCCGTGGCTGCTCGAGAACCCGAGCGACGTCGGCGACCCGACCATGCCTTGGTTCTGGCCCGACAAGGCGAACCACGCCTCGCTCTTTGACCAGCCTGTTATCAAGGAAGCGCTACAGCTGTCAGGGGCGCGCCTTCGCGCCTTCGCGATGTGCGCCTTCGGCACCCCATGGCGCAAGATGACCACTATAGCTTTCGGCGGGGCACTCAGGGACATCAGCGAACCGCTCGAGCAGCGGGGATGCCCGCACGGGCAAGCGCGACACGAGGCGCGCCTGGATGAGCATGATGCAGACGGATCAACGTTAGCCTCGAAGGCGAGCGAGTACCCGCCTTCGCTATGCCACGAGCTCGCCGGCTACGCCGTCGCAGCGCTATCGGCGATCACACCGCGGGAGCCCCAGCACGGAGCGCCAGCGGACGCGCTCGCCTGGGCGGGGACCGGGGACATCGGCGCAGCTCAAGAGGACGGCGCCGTGGTGAACGGCGAGTTCATCACAGGAGGGCGTATAGCCCACGGACGCCAACTCCACCCGTCGCTAGCCGACCTGGTGGAGAGGCGCCGGCACTCAGCAGCAGCTTTCGCCTCCACGCGCAACATGGAGGCGGAGACCGCGGCTAAGCTGCGGCTAGACCCGATGCCCGCGGGGCTTGACATCCCACTAGACCCACTCCGGAAACCGCGAAAGCGCAAGAAATCCCGCCCGCTCCCTAGGTCGCTTCCCATGGACACAGGGAGCGGCACCGGGCGGAGCGGCGCCGGGCAGACCTCGGGCGACGAAGGCAGAGCACGCGAGGTCTCGGAGCGGCCCGACGGCCCGATTGCCATCGAGCAGCTTTTCCTACCTGGCGTCTACGAAGAGCGCGTCGAGTCCTGGTTCGCACTTGTCGACGAGGCGGGCCGCGTCATGCGCCGCCGCCTAGCGGGCTCAAAAGAGGCGCTGCCGCGCGTGGAGACGCGCGTGATCGAGCAGTTCGAGATGCAGCCCTTCGCGCAAGGCACAATATGGGACTGCGCGAACCCTAGGGATTGCGTTCCGGTGGAGAGATCCACCGCCGACACGTACATTCCTGGAGCGAAGCAGATAGACCGCGAAGGCCTCCGACGCATGGCCACGGAGCTGGGCCGAGGCCAGTGCGACACCCTCGACCAGGCTTGCGGAGGCGGCATTGAGGTGAGATCTGACTGCGAGCTCATCACCGTACTAGCCTTTCACCACAGCGGCCTACTCGAGGAGTTTGAGGCCGCTCAGAAAGCTGTCGAGCATAGCTGGCAGGAGCAATGGACGGACGCCCCCACAAGGCACCTCCCGTTCGTGCCCTGCCGGCTGCAGCCACGCGACGTGGTCCTGCAAGACAGGGTGCGTGTCAAGAAGGGCCAATTCGACTCGAGGGGTCGCCCCCTGATCGAGTCCTATTCCAAAGCGCGAGTGACGACTAACAGCAGCCACGGCGGAGTCGACTCAGTCAACGCGGCGATCCCCGAGGCCGAGCGCACGGTGAGCTTGCCGCGGGCGCAGTGGCACGCCAGAGCCCTGGCGATCGCGGACCAAGCGTGCCTCGTGCGAGGCCAAAAGAAGGGAGTCCCGGCCTTGGAAGAATCCAAACCTCCGGCCATGGGAGAGCCCACACCATTCGCAGTCACTGACGAGAGGCGCCCCGCCTGCGAGGTCGCAGAGGAGGCAGCGCCCGACGAGCCCGCGCCCATGGGCGCGCGGAGCTCCCCCGCGCCCGAAAGCGCGCCGAGCCACAGAGGCCCCGGGCGAGAGCATAACGACCCGTTCCACGGAAGGAAAACTTTGGAGCATGCGTTGCATGCAATCCCTTACGATATAGGGAGGCGCCACCAAGTATTGGGCGGCGATGGAATTCAAAGGGAGGTCCACGCGGTGGCTTACCTAGCCGACGCCGAGTCGGCGTACAGCTACTGCCACGTGCAGACCGCCGACCACTGGCTGCAGTGCTTCGTGTGGTGGGACGCCCAGGGCCACGCAGGCGCATGCCGCGAGCGGCGCCTCCCATTTGGAGGCGCGTCATCTCCGAACAGATTCCAGGCTATCTCGTCGCTCGTCTCAGCATTCGCACGCAAAATGCAGCGCGAGTTCGACGAGCAGCACCCCCTGCCGTGGCCGGCGCGGGTTTGGAGAGAGGAGCGCGCGGAGGCCCAACGCCGCGGGGCGCTGCGGCAGGGCCCCGACCAGCTCGAGCCAGCATACGCACAAGTCTACATAGACGACGCAGGAGGAGTCGCGCTCGACGACCCCGTGCCCACGCCGAGTTTAGTGGCGGGCATCGTCATCTCGGACGAGCCGACCAGGGCAATCGGCGGCACCTTCGCCCCGGCCGATTCGCGGGTGCTGGTGCACGCGAAGCTTCTTCTGCTAGCCATGAAGATGGGCGGCCTATACGGCGCACCAGACAAGACGCTGGTAGGTGACCCAATCATCGCGCTAGGCTTTCACATGAGCCGCGGTGATTGGCGGCTGCGAGTCCCCGCCGTCAAACGCGCTGCGATGCTCGCTAGCATAGCGGAGCTGGGCACCGAGGCGCGGCTCCATGCCACGGCGACAAGACACCAAGCCAAGCGGCTGATCGGCCGCCTGACCAACGTCTCACAGGTCTTGCCTGAGCTGAAGCAGTTCCTGCGCGGAGGCTACCGCGCCACTGACGCGGGCTGGGCACAAAGAGCCGGCGTCAGGGTGCCGGATAAGCAGCAGCTACGCCCGGGCAGCTTAGCCCACGCGGAGTGGATTCAACTCCTCGAAGTAGCAGACGATCTGCTGACAACAAACGAGGGCATCCCGCTGGCGCCGAGGATGGTGTTCCCCTCGCCTCGAGAGGGAGCCATCCTGAGCACCACCGACGCCAGCGGAGATGACGGCTTCGGCGGCTACGTCTTTCTTCCGGGAGGTGACCCCAGCGAAGTGTGGGTCGTCTCCGAGCCGTGGCCACCTTGGGCTCTCGAGGCCAGACAAATGAATGACCGCCTAACGGCGGACAAGGAGCTCGCCGATGGCGCTGAACTCTCGGTTCCGGCGGCTGAACTCTTCGCCACCTGGGCCGTACCACAAGCGGTCCTCGAGGCGTGCGAGCTGCCCTCGCACTCGCGGATCATGCCGAACGGCCAGCCGACGGCCGATCCCCCAATCATCGCCATCGGCGACTGCCAGCCTGCAGTCTGCGTTATCGACGCAGCAACATCGGGCGAAGCCTCGATGCGCGGGGTCCTCGCGGAAGCGCGAAAGCTCACCCGCTTCTGGCTCGGCATCCACGTACCGCGCGAGGCGAATCGCGACGCGGACGGGCTCAGCCACCCAGCCAACGTCGACGCGATTATGGAAGCCGCGCGTCATGCGGGCTTCAGGCCCAGGAGAGCAAGAGTGCCGGAGCGCCTCTTCGCTAGCCTACGTGCCGCCATAGGCCGCGGCCTCACCGGGCGAAAAGACAAGAGGGCGGCTCGGCCGCCCCTCGTCGAACACGGATAGTAGGGGCCAGGCGCCAGGCGAGGCCTCGCGGTGGACAGCAACAGTCAGAACAGTCGCAGACAGAAGTCAGTCACAGAAACAACAGACACAGAACAAAGCAAGTCAGACGAACACAACACCGGGCCCCTAGCTAGCCCGTGCCGTGCGCGCGCGCACTTGACAACCGCGTATACGTCGACGCTACACACGGTTAGCGTCTGACTCTCGGGTATGTGTCGGCGCCACACGCGGTTAGCGTCGCCTCCCAGTGGTATGAAGTAGAGAACAAGATTACAGTTTTCTATCTTCGCGTCCACCGATAGCATAGCCCTCGGCCAGGCGGCTGCGGACAATCCCCCTCTCCCCCCCGGACACTGAGCCGCACAGCCCAGCCTCCCGAGCACACAGCCCTAGCAGGGAAGCGCTAGCCGCGCCAAGCAGCGACCACCCTACCCCCCTAGGAGAGCTCGACGCGGCGGCCGCACCACCGATACATACGAGAAGAAACCATGGCGCGCCGCCGCCGCCGACTGCGGCGCGGGCGCAGCTGCCACTGGGGAGAAGTCCAGCCGCGCCATCAGCGCGCCACACATCAGGTACGCCCGCCCCTACACGGGGGGTGGGGGCGTTCCTCAGCGCCGAGCCACAGCGCCACGGAGGCGCCTCTAGATGGGAACGCGATAACCCTTTCGACGCTGCAGTAGACAGGTGTGTCGACACGCGTTGCCCCGCAGGGGAGCACCCGAAGCTCGCCCAAGCTCTGCTTGCGCATCCCTCGCGCTCGGGCAAGCCGAGGCGGAGGGGTAGCAGAGGTAGCGGCGCGGGTGGGCACAGGCACCCCACCCACACAGCCCGCGCGTTCTCGAGCAGCATATTCGACGAGGAGCTGGCGCAGAATCGGCCGGCCAGGATATCACCCTCCGCACGCCGGCCAGGCCCGCCGCCATCGCCGCAGGGCGGTCGGCCATGTTGCCGCAGCCAGGCACAAGGGGGGGAGGGGAGTTCACCGACGCTCGAGGAGCTTTGGCGCCTGCCCGACCCCATCAGGCACGCTACAAGAATCGGCATAGCAGCAGGAACCGGCAGTGCAGCAGACAGGCGCGCTCCACGAGCTGGCCGCGAGACGTTCCAGCAGCGGGGGAGCGCTCCACCCAGGTTCTCATCCCCGATCGCCCGGGGGAAAGAAACCCTGGACGCACGCGTGCGCCGCCTTTTCTCAGAATGCGGGCTCCACGCCCCCCTCGGCGACGCCCACGCCGATGAGTACACACCCGCCGCCGACGGGAGAAACCGCGCGTTGGTCGAGCGGCTCGACAGCGCCGTCGCGAGCAGGGTGCACAACGTGGCGGACCGTGAGCGCCTCGCCACGGCGCTGACGTGGTTCCTCGGCTTCCTGCGGGACACCGAGAGGGTCCCATTCGTCAGCCCGGACAGGCCAGGGGGCTTCGGGTACAACCAGAAAACGCTGGAGCTCTTCGCCGAATACATCCGCACCAACGGGTCGAGGAGGCCAGGCTTCCGGGGGTCCCAGCTCAACTCGGACACCATTTCGGCCTATGTGAGCGCCGTGAAGCTCGCCGCCTCACGGGCCCAGCGACGCCCCTTGACCAGCAAGGAGGAAAACGTCCGCTACCCGCTGCAGATGAAAAGCATGCGCAAAGAGCAAGCGCCGCCGGGGAGCTCCCATGACGGAGTGGGCAGCCAGGGCGGCGGAGCCGCTGGCGGCCGCGCACTCTCGCGTGCCCTCAGGGCTCACCACCTGAGGAAGATCGCTAACAGCCCCTGCTTTGACAGGACCACACGCGAGGGAGTCCAAGATTGGGGCGTGGCTCTCATGGCGCATAACCTGCTGCTCAGAGGAGGCGAGGTGGGGCGCAGCTCCAAAAGCAAGTGGGACCCGCGCAGGGGCATCACTCTCGAGTCCGTTGAGCCCCGCCAGCCGTGCCCCGAGAGCGAAGGCTGCCCTTGGATGCTCGTGCGCATAGTGGCCATCAAGGACGTGACCGGCCGCCACGCGCCAGTCTACTTGGCCATTCGAAGGCATGCGCCATTCGGAGTGGTCTCCTACCTATCGAACCCCCTCGACCCGTACGACGCGATATACGCGGCGTGGCTCGCGAGGCAGGCGGAGGTGCCGGCTCACATGAGGCATGCAGCCCCACTCTTCACCTCCCCTGGGGGAGGCCTCATGGCCGCTTGGACCACTGACGATACGAGGCGGCTAGCCAGAGACTTCGGCCGCCTCGTCGACATCGATGGGGCCGATATTGGCGGCAAGGCTTTTCGCATCGGCGGCGCGACAGATATGCGCGACGCGATGGGGGATTCCTCTGTCCACCTCATCAAGCAGAGAGGTAGGTGGGCCTCGGACATCGCGCAAGTGTATCAGCGCGCGCTGGTCCGATCTCACCTCGAGGCCTCCGTGCGGATGGGGTCAGCAGACGCAGCATCCAGAGACATGGAAGAATTAGTCAGGGGCTGGTCACAACCGGCCATCTGCAGGTGATTGGCCGGGGCTGGCCGCGCCTCATCGGGCGGAAACGGGGAATATAGACAGCTTAGCACTGATGTGAACCCTGTCTAGGGTGCAGCCGCACCCCACCCGACGGGCGTGTTCAGCGGGGATATAGCATCAGAAGCTAGCAGTCTCGTCCCCACCCCCCCCCGAGTTTGGTAGAGGGGAAGGGGGAAGTAGCTGAACGTAGCCCTATGGGCCACGTTGTTAGGACCTGAGGTACTGGAGGCGTTTATGCCCACTCTCCGCTCCGGAGAAGGGCGACCTGCTTAGCCAAGTCATAGCTCAAGCTCGGCTCGCCTCTTAGGACCTACTTGCTTTGCTTATTTAAGAAGACACGAGTTTGTCCAACACAGTACAATGGCTCGCTTATGCGTCCTACCTATGAGAGGGCTATCAGCTACACTCATAGCCTCGCATACGCCTCCTAGCATATCGGGTCCAGCGGAGCCACAGAGAACAGTAAACTGAGGGTTTACCCTCCGTTTAGTGTTGTTAAGGCGGAGAGGGTCTAAGATATCTTGATGACAAAGGGGGGCTAAAAGCCTCATTCTGTCAATTTCACACTCTGAAAACCGAGATCGGGACACTCTCAGCATGGCTTCGCAACCTCGTGCTAACTTGGCGGCCCTTCGCACCGCCGTACAAGAGATCCGAGCGACATTGGCGCTCGCCAACATCACGGTTTCGCCCTCTCCCAGAGATGGGGAAGTGATTCCGGATTTACCACGGATGTACCATTTGAACGACGAGCGGCTGAAGGAATTCCTGCCTGGCACCCTACTCTTGACCAACAACGGCGAGACGCGATACGTCCCCGTCGATGACGCGATCCGGGAGCACGCCGGCGGCTACCAATTCCGAGTGGTCGCCGCCCGGCGACCGGCGCGAGAGCAAGGGTGGAGTGGCACAGTTTATTACTCACGAACGGCAGCAGAAAATGCTTTTCAGGCGGCAATTCTGGGGGTCGGCACGGAGCCGCGAGGCAACGGCCGGCTCTCCGAGCTCGTGCGCGACAACGAGGGCAAGCTCGTCGCGTTGAAATTCGCCACCGAACCCGCCGACGAGCTCGGAAAATTGGAGACAGAAAACTCTGACGGACAAGTTGTTAGAGGCTCTGCCGACTCAATTCTGGGGACCCTGAACTTACGGGCGTGGGAGCACTTCCCCTCACGTCTCCCCGTTCACTCCCCGCTGCCTACCCAGAGCATCCTCGAGCGCACGATGGTCCCGTGGTCTGCGCTCGAGGAGGCGAGTGAGGCCGGTTTTCTACGTGGCATTTTATCCTCACTGGGTTTTCCATTAAGCGACTCTTTAGGGGTGTCCGCATTCCTAATCGCGGCACTACTAAAGGGCGCTACCGAGTACCCGGACGTTACTTGGAACGGTCTTCAAGAAATTCGCGTGCCTGCAGCAGCCATCGCCGCCACGGTGCGCGCCGGGAGATCGGGGCGCCCTTCAACTAGGAGTACTCAAGCTGACCTATCCCACTCTGAGGTGCAGAAGATCCGCACCGGCAAGACGCTTCTAAAGACCTTCAAGACCCTCCTCGACGCGCTCACACCGGCTCAGATAGCCAGGGTGGCGAGCTCCGTGGCGGAGGGGCGAGACGCACGCGCGGGGGTGCCCAGGGCACAATACCTCTCTAAGACGGCATACGCCATCGGCAAGGCCATGGGCTACTTAGAGGACCAGTCGGGGCCTATGCACAATGAGGCATCACTACCCCAGCCCGTTGACGAGGACCCCTCACTCCGCGCGCGGGAGGCGCGGCGTGACGCCGAGCTGGGCAGGGGGCTGCTGCCCTCCCACACCCTGGAATGCGGCGCCTCCTCTAACTCAGAACAGACTACTGCTGGGCTGATTGGCATCCGCGAGCTGGAGTTGCTCGCGCTCGACGGCGGCAGCGCGCAGCAGACCGCCAACGCGGACGGCGAGCGCAGCGCGATGCAGAGCGGAGCAATCACGCGCACGCCAACCGCGGAGGTGAACGACGCCCCAACCGAGCCCATGGAGATAGAGGTGTCCGAAGACGAGGTCGTCGTCGAGGGGGAGAGCGAGGCGGACGACGGGACGCCCGACCCCTCGCCGCCGGCGTCGCGCGCGGAGCAAGCAGCGGGGCCTGCACCCGCGGCATCGCTGAGCGGGCGCCGCTTCGCGCGGCGCTCTAGCACCGGCGAGCTGCCGAGCAACTCGGAGGCCATTTGGATAAGCATCGGCGAACCTGTCGGAGATCCACAGGCGTATGTGCCAACGGGGGTGGCGCCCGGAGCCACCAGCGCGCCAGCTAGCCACGCTGAGCCGGAGCCGCTCGCGGGCGGCTTACCCGCCGCGCAGAGCACGCCCACGTCGGACGCAAACCACACCTGCGCCGGCGCCCCGAGTGGCGCGCAGCCGCCCACTCACGCCAGGCCCCAAGCAGACCAAGCCGGCGTGGCGTCGGGCGCAGCCTCACGACCGGGAGCTGACGGGGCACGCGCCGCGTCGGGCGGCCACGCCGAGGCAGAGCCGCCCTCCGGCAGCCCGCTCATCGCTCAGGGCGCACCGCCGGACACAGGCCACGCACGCGCCGTCGCCCCTAGAGGCGCACAGGCGAGCACGTCCGGCAGGCACCAAGCAGGCCAAGCCGCCGGGCCCCAAGCAGACCAAGCCGGCGAGGCGCCTGGCGCAGCATCGCGACCGGGAGCCGACGGGGCACACGCGGGCGGCCACGCCGAGGCGGAGCCGCTCCCGGGCAGCCTGACTTTCTTCTGCAGGCTCCAGGGGTCCAGAAGGACGTCATTCACATTGACAATGGACCCGCAGAAGACCATCGGCGACGTCGCCGACATTCTGTCCCCGCACCTCCTGGCCACCGCCGACCGCATCCTTTTCGTGCACAGAAGAAGAGTACTTAGGCACGAAGAGACGCTCGCGGACGCCGATGTCACGGAAGAGGACACCCTCTACTTGAAGGTGACAGACGCTCCTGGAGGCGCACAGACGAGCGGGTCTGGTGGGCAGCAAGCAGACCAAGCCGCCGAGGCACCTCGGGGCCCCAGCGCCGCCCCGCGGCCCGGAGCGGGCGTGACTCGCACCGAGGAGAGCACTCGAGCGGCAGCGCCGGGCTCGCCGCGCCCAGCACGCATCCCTAGCGTGCGCAGCTCACCGGTCTCCGCAGCCATGGACAGGCATGCCAGCGCCGGAAATCGTAGCAACGAGGGCAGCCGGAACACGACCCCGCCACGGGCGCGCCTTAGGGCTGGGCGCACACCGGACGCGCCGCCGCCAGCCGCGACGCAGCGCAACCGGAACGGTGGCGACCCGAGCGTCGGCCGAGCGTCAGGGGCCGCGCCGGCGGCGGCGATACTCGGCCTCCTCGAGCTCGGCGAGCCTACAAGAACACAGTCCACAGGGCGCGCCGTCATGGCGCCACAAGCAGCTGGGGGCCAGCCTGCCTCCGACCCCCGAGGGGCACCCGAGGCATGCCGAACGGAGCCCCGCGCGCACATCTCACCCGACCGAGCGGCCAGGGATATTCGCGAGCGGGAGAGGATGGAGGCACAGCTCGAGGCAATGAGGCGTGACCTCGCCTGGCTACAACAGCAGGCGGCTCAGATCCAGGGCCGGGGGCGCTCAGGGCGAGCGGCTAGCCCCACCGCGCGAACAGCATCGCGCGATCGCTCCCCGGTCATCGCGAGGCCAGCCCCCCAGAGCTCGCAGCCAGCCGCGCTGACCCACGCCATAGGATCAAGCGCCCAGAACGGCGAGTCCGAGAGACCGCCACTCCAGCTGGCAGGGGACGAGCCGCCCTCCGATCCCTCGCGCCAATTGGCGCAGCGGACCGACGCGGGCCTCAGGAGCACAGCAGCAGCCGCCCCCGCGCCGAGCGCGGTCAGGGAACTCCCCTACCACCACGAGATCGGCGGGGCATCTCAGCGGGTGGCTCACCACTGCAGGTTCAACGGCACTCCCTTCGAAGGCCTGGTCCCCCCGGAGTTCAGCGACGCTAACCCGGCGACGATCGTCCAGCGCTTGGCGCTGAGCCTGGGGTTCACACCCGACGACCTCGCTGACGCGCTGAAGGGGGCCATCGACAGGAAGAAGCCGAACACGCAGCTGCTGCTGGCACCTATAGGACTGGCGAGAACTACAGAGCAAGCAGCTTTTG
>OJFB01000298.1_pt1 | contig 13452 bp, 13 predicted proteins | sample 1593811 | NCBI WGS metagenome assembly OJFB01 (sample SAMN05416736, study PRJEB24817) | seawater metagenome | isolation source: Sea water | place: Canada:Atlantic | collected 2013-07
ATATTAGAGCATATTGAAAATGATAATAATATTAAGATTAATAAATTTGACCAAAATGTATTAATACACGGTCATTGTCATCAAAAATCTCAAGATAGAATGAAAGGTCTTAAAAATCTTTTATCTAAATTAAAGATTAATAACAAAATGATAGAATCCAGTTGTTGTGGTATGGCTGGATCATTTGGTTACGACAGTAAACACTATGAAATATCAAAAAAAATGGCAAATTTATCCTTGATACCTGCGGTAAACAATAGTGATGAAAAAGATTTTATTATTGCAAATGGTACTAGCTGTAGACATCAAATTTCAGATTTATCTGATAAAAAAGGTAAACATGTTTCTGAATTACTATTTAAAATTTTTGAAACTGTAAATTAAAGTATTACTTTTCTATTATAAAAATCTTCTATCTCTTCGTGCTTGTACCCAAAACTCAGCATAATTTCTCTTGTGTGTTCGCCTAAATTAGGTGCACCTTTTGATTTTTCTGTTTTACTTTTTGAAAACTTGATTGGCATACCAATAGCCTTGCTTTTGCCAGCTTTTTTATTATCAACTTCAATTATCATTTCCCTATGAATTGTTTGTGGATCTTCAAACATTTCTGTAATAGAATTTATAGGTCCACATGGTAAACCATTATTATCAAATATTTTTAGCCATTCATCTGATGTTTTTTTTAAAAGTTCAGTATTAAGTATATCTACAAGCTGAGAAATATTTTTCTTTCTACTCAGGTTTGATGAAAACATTTCATTTTCTTGAAGATCTTGACGATTAATAGCCTTTAATAACATTAACCATGTGTTTTGATTAGAAGCTCCCACTGTAATCCATTTATCTTTAGTTTTAAAAGCTTGATAAGGAGCAGTTAAAGGATGTGCAGATCCAAGTGGTCCAGGAGATTGTCCAGTAGCACCAGCTATAGCTGATTGCCAATAAGTATGAACTATACCAGCTTCAAATAAAGATGTATCAACTTTCTGACCTTCTCCAGTTTTTTCTCTATGAATTAATGCGGCTAAAATTCCACTTGAAGCCAGCAAACCGGCCGTAATATCTGTGATGGGTGCTCCAACTTTCATTGGGGGCTTATCTTTGCTCTCTCCAGTTATGCTCATTAGTCCGCTCATTCCTTGAGCAACTAAATCAAACCCTCCTTTATCGGCATAAGGACCAGTTCTACCATATCCAGAAATTTCACAGAGAATTATTTTAGGATTAATTTTAGACATCACATCATAACCAATACCTAATTTTTCTAATGTACCTTTTCTAAAATTTTCTAAAACTACATCGGAGTTTTTAACCATTTCTTTAAAAATTTTAATTCCATCTTTATCTTTTAAATTTAAAGCTATTCCCTTTTTATTTCTATTCATCATCATAAATGCTGCAGCTTCTCCATTAATCTCAGGGGGGAGAAAATTTCTAGTATCATCTCCAGCAGGTGTTTTTTCTATCTTTATAACTTCAGCTCCAAGATCGGCTAATAATAATCCACAAGTTGGGCCAGCCATTATTTGAGACATTTCCAAAACACGAATACCCTTCAATGAAGCTGTCATTTATTATTTATTTTTGAATTTAGGTTTTGTTTTATTCAAAAAGGATTTATACCCAATTTTAAAATCCTCAGTATCGTAACATTTATAACCAAGATTGTTTATTTTTTCAGTCACCTTACCGTTCTTTAAAATATTTTTTGCAAATTGCTTATGCCATCTTGTAACTTTTGGTGCTCCTTCACATATTAATTCTGCTGATTTATAAGCTTCTTTTTCAACATTTTTGTCATCAACTACTCTGTTAACAAGTTTTTTCTCAAATGCTTCTTCTGCACTAAATACCCTACCCTCAAATAAAATTTCCATAGCAGTTGAATAATTAGTTACTTTTAAAAGAACTTCTAATTCTTTTGCAGCCATTGTTAAGCCTAATCTTTTAATTGGAATTCCAAATCTTGAACTTTTGCCACAAATTCTAATATCACAACATGCTGCTATTTCTAATCCACCACCAACACAAATTCCTTCTATTAGGGCTACAGTCGGTATTGGACAATTAAATATTTCGCCTAAAGTTCCATGTAAAAATTTGCCATAAGATTTTGCTAATTTTGATGATGATCTTTCTTTTTTAAATTCCCCTATATCATTACCTGGCGAAAAAGATTTTTTACCTTTGCCTCTTATAATTATGCATCTTAAGTCTTTATTTTTAGATAACTTTTTGAATATTTCTCCAAGCTCTATCCACATGGGCTTGGTCATTGCATTCAGCTTTTCTGGTCTGTTTAAAATTACTTCAGTTAAATGACTATTTATTTTATTAAGCTCAATTAATTTATGCATTTAACTCCTATAAAAGTATTCAACTAGTGTCATTGGTATGGCTGGTACATAGGTCACTAAAAGCAACAATATTACTAAAACACTTATAAAAATAAGGTTTTCTCGTGTTACATCCCATATATCCTCTTTTGCTACAGAGCATGCAGTTGCTAAAACGCTTGCAACAGGAGGTGTTTGTTGTCCAATTGCTAAATTTAAAGTGACTATTATACCAAAATGAACTGGATCTATACCCACAGCATAAACTAAAGGCATAACGATAGGGACGGTAAGAATTATCGCTGCTACAGAATGCAAAAAGAAACCAATAACTAGAAGAAAAACATTTAATATGGCTAAAACAGCATACTTATTATTTGTAAAGTCCATAATTGATGCGGCAATTTTTTGTGGAAGTTGTTCGACTGTTAAAAATTCACCTAGTAATACTGAAGCTGCTACCAATAACATTACTGATGACGTTTGAATTGCTCCTTCGGTTGCAGCTTCATACAGTCTTTTAAAATCCACTTCTCCATAAACTAACCCAATAACTAGTGACGCTACAACTGCCAAACCAGCTCCCTCTGTTGCCGTAACGACACCACCAAAAATACCACCCAAAATAATTACAGGTAGTAAAAATGCTAATGCTGCCTCTCTTGCAGTTTTTCTAACATTTGCAAGATTAAATGTTTCTTCAACTGGAAAATTTTTTCGTCTTGCTGTGATATATGCAGCTAACATTAAAAAAAAACCACCAATTACACCAGGAACAATTCCAGCTACAAATAATTGTACTACTGAACTTTGTGACATCACCGCATAAACAATCATTGGTATGGATGGTGGAATAATAATTGCTAAAGATGCTGAAGATGATGTGACTGCAGCAGCAAATGCTCCTGGATATCCTTTTTTCTTCATTGCTGGAATTAAAATTGAACCTAATGCAGCAACATCTGCAACTGCTGACCCAGAAATTTCTGCAAAAAACATTGAGGTTGCAATGTTGATCATACTTAAACCACCCTTAATAAACCCAACAAGAGCAGAAGCAAATGCTATCAACCTTCTAGAAATACCAGCACTATTCATTATTGAACCAGCTAGAATAAATAAAGGTATTGCTATCAGTGGAAATTTCATTGATCCATCAAACATAACAATTGCAGTATCGATTAAAAAACTTGTTCCAGACTTTAATACCATTGCAACTATTGTTGTTACAGCTAGACCAATAGCGATAGGAACATTTATAGATAAAATAAATAGTAACACTAAAAACATTGTTAAAATTAACATCAAATATCTCCTGTTTGTTCAATGTTAGTTGTTTGAAGAACTAAATTTTTATAATCCTCTGGAATTCTTAAAGTTTCAGATAAAATAAATAAACATGATGCAACTGGTATCACTGATTGTACAAAAATTTGAGGAACCCACTCTAAAGTTACTAATGTTTCTCCTCCAATAAGTGTTAAAACTTTATACCCATAATAAGCTAACAATATCAAAAAAGCATAGATAATAAATTTGGATAATACGAAAAATATTTTTCTTAAAACCAATGGAAATGCTTTAAAAATACTAGGTACGCTTATATGCGCTCCTTTTAATGATGCATATGCTGAGCCATAATACGTTATCCAAGCAAGTTGAACTGCTGCAACTTCATCATACCAAACTAAAGCGCTACCAGCAAAACGGAACGAAACACCAAGTAATACTGTTACTGCAAGGGCTACCATCATTATGAACAGTATAAATTTTAAAAAATTTTCGTATGAACTTATAAATTTTTTTAATGTCATATATTTTTCTAGGCCCCCAGAAAGAGGGCCTAATACAAATTAGATTAATTTGCTAAAGATGATACTTTTTTAATTAACGCACCACCAGTTGATACTTCTGATGCGAATTGATCATATATTCCTTTACTTGCTGCGATAAAAGCTCCTTTATCAGCAGTGTTTACTTTAACTCCAGCTGACTCAATTACTCCTAGTAAAGATTTTTCAAGTCTAGCAGCTTCTTCGTAAACAAACTTTTGCGTGTCTTGCGCAGCTTGTTCTAAGATAGCTCTTACATCCGCAGGAAGTTTGCTCCAATGATCTTTATGTACTGCTACATAAGCAGGAGTATAAACGTGACCTGTAATAGATAGATACTTCTGTACTTCTTGAAACTTAGCACTAGCTATTTGAGCATATGGGTTTTCTTGACCATCCATTGTTCCAGTTTTCAAAGCTGTAAAAACTTCTGAAAATGACATTGGGGTAGGATTTGCACCATATGATTGGAACATTTTGACTCTCCATTTTGACTTAGGAGTTCTTAATTTAATTCCTTTTAAGTCATCTGGCTTATCTATTGCTCTTACATTGTTTGTAATATGTCTAAAACCATTTTCCCATACTGCTATAACTTGATAGCCAGTTTTAGCCTCAAGATTTTTAAACATTCCAGGTAATACTTGGCTTTCAACTTTGTTCATGTGCTTTCTATCTTTGATGATAAATGGCATATCAAAAACACCAAACTCATCATGAATTGAGGCCATGACAGACGATGGCAACCACATATCTACAGTGCCTAATTTTAGTTTTTGCATACCTTGTTTATCTTTACCAAGTTGTGAAGAACCAAATACACTTACTTTACCTTTGCTGCCTAATCTTTCATTTGCAAGTTTAGCAAAATGATCAACTGATGCAGAAAATAATGAACCAGGTTTACCCACATGTCCAAATTTTACTTCAGTTGAATTAACTGCTAAACTTAAAAAAAATGATGAAAATAAAACAACAATTATTTTATTAAATTTACTCATATTATCTCCCTCTAAGTTAATTATTCTAAGGAAAACCTATCTAAAATACGAAAAGATATCTAGTAATTAAAATGGCTAATTTGACACCAGATATCTTATTTTAGTAAATATAAAAGGGTTTATGTTGATAAATTAATTAGTAAGATTTAATTTATAGACAGATACTCAATAAAAGATCTTATTGAAACTATAATTAAAAAGGTACCAAATATTTTACTCAATAATTTTTTATCAATTTTATATACTGTTTTAGCACCAAGTCTTGCCATAACCATTGTTACTGGCACAAATACAATAAAACCTAATAAATTAATGTATCCAAAGCTAAAAGGAGTATTAATATTATCTATTATTTTTCCACTAATAATCATTGTTATGGTTCCACTAATAGCTATTAAAATACCTGTTGCTGCAGCTGTACCAATTGATTTCCTTATATTATAACCAATTGTTCGCATAAAAGGTACCATTAAAGATCCACCTCCAATGCCAAGAGGTACAGAAAAAAAACCAATAACAACTCCTGAAACATTTTTTACTAATTCAGGTATTTTTTTTGGATTTTCTACCAATGCCTCTCTTAAAAAAATAAAAAACAACCCAATCATAAAAGCAAAAATTGAAAAAAATAAAACTAAAGTAGGAGTATCTAAATTTACCACTAAGAAGGTTCCTAGAATTACCCCAATTAGAATAAAAATACCAAACGATTTTACCATTTTAAAATCAACCGCATCATGCTCCATGTGTGTTTTGGTAGAAATTATTGATGTTGGAACTATTATTGCTAAAGAAGTTCCAACTGAAAGGTGCATTCTTGTAACAATATCAAAATCAAGAACAGTAAATGCATAATATAAAGCTGGAACCATTATAATTCCACCTCCAACCCCAAGTAATCCAGCCATGAAACCTGCAACTGCTGCAGATATAGCAAGGACTGCTAATAAATTAATTATGTCTCCGTAATTTAAATTCTCCATTATGAGTTAGCTTGATTAGCTTTCTCGTTATTTTGCACAATAGTCATTATGTGTTGTGATTTTTGAAAATCAGAATCTCTTGCCATCATATTATCACTTAAATATCTCTTCCATTCTTTTGAGCCTATTTGACCATGATATAATCCAACAGTATGTCTCATAATATGATTTACTTTTGTTCCAAGCTTAACTTCTTTCTCAAGGTACTCTAAAAGTTTTTCAGCCACCTCCTCTCTTGTTGGCTGTTCTTTTGTTCCAAAAATTTCATTTTCAATCTCAACTAAAGAATAAGGGTTTTGATATATAGATCGACCAATCATCACTCCATCACATAAAGTTAAATGGTTTTTAATTTCGTCAATTTTTGAGATACCTCCATTAATGATAATTTCTAAATCTGGATTTTCCTCTTTAACTTTATAGACCATTCCATAGTTCAGTTTTGGAATATTTAAATTTTGCTTTGGTGACATTCCAGTTAAAATAGCTTTTCGAGCGTGTAATATAAAAGTATTACAACCTGAAGATTTCATTTTATGTATAAAATTATTTAAATAATCAAATTCTTCAGTATCATCAAATCCTATTCTAGTTTTTGCAGTAACTGGAATATTGCAAGCATTAACCATTGAATTGATACATTCTGCAACAAGATCTGGTTCTCTCATCAAGCAAGCACCAAACATATTTTTTTGAACTTTTTTACTAGGGCAACCTAGATTGATATTAATTTCATCATAACCCATATCCTCTGCAATTTTTGCAACTTCAGCTAATTCTACTTTATCAGATCCACCCACTTGTAATGCTAAGGGTTTTTCTTCTGCCCTATAAGATAAAATTTTTTTTCTATCTCCATGAATTGCAGATTTTGTTGCAACCATTTCTGAGTACAACATAACATTCTTGCTCATCAATCTTAGAAAGTAACGATCATGACGGTCAGTACAATCCATCATCGGTGCTACTGAAATTTTTCTATTAATATCTTTCTTAATATCCAAGAGGTTTACCCATTAGTTTATCAGGTAACCACGATACTATTTCAGGAAAGATACATAATATAAGTATAGATAAAACCATCATCATCATAAATGGAAATGATCCCCTTAAAATTGTAGATAGACTAACGTCTGGTGTAATACCCTTGATAATATAAAGATTTAATCCAACTGGTGGTGTGATTAAGCCTATTTCCATATTTATTGTAAATACAATCGCAAACCAATATGGATCAAAACCTAATGTGGTTATGACAGGCAACAATATAGCCGAAGTCATTACAATAACGGCTACTGGTGGTAAAAAGAAGCCAGCTACTAAAAGAAAGATATTTACTAATAAAAAAATTATCCATTTATTGCTACTTAGTTCAATCATACTTTGGGCAAGTGACTGAGTTACATATAATTGAGATAGTGTGAATGCAAAAAGATAGGATGCTGCAATAATGAACATTATCATTACACTTTCTTTCATTGAAATTTTAACGATATTCCAAATTTTCTTAGGCTGATAAATTTTATAAACAACAGCTATCATTACAAAAACTAAAAATGCTCCAACACCTGAGGCTTCTGATGGTGTCGCAACTCCTCCATATAAGACATACAAAACACCCATAATGATTGCTAAAAAAGGAAAAATTCTAGGAAGAACTTCTAGTTTTTCTTTTAGTGTTGGTGGTTTTCTATTTCTTAATAATTTAGCTGCATTTTTATCAATGAAGTAACTGTGTATTAATGCCCAAATTGCAAAAAGACTTGCTAACATAAAACCTGGAACAACTCCGGAAAGAAATAATCTTCCAATAGAAGTTCCTGTTGCCATTCCATATACGATTAAAACTATACTTGGTGGAATTAAAACCCCTAAAGTTCCTCCTGCAGCAATTGTTCCTGTAGCAATTTGATCTGAATACCCTCTTTTTCTCATTTCAGGAATTCCCATAGTACCAATCGCAGCACATGTTGCTGGACTGGACCCACTTAAAGCAGCAAAAATTGAACATGCACCAATGTTAGAAATAACTAAACCACCCGGCACTCTCCAAAGCCATCTATCAAGGCCAGTATATAAATCTTTTCCTGCAGGTGAATGAGCAACTGCCATACCCATAAGTATGAACATAGGAATAGATAAAAGTACAAAAGAATTTAAACCTGCATAAAATGTTTCAGCAAAAACATCTAACATTTGCAGTCCTTCAAAAGTCACTAACAATGTAATCGAGACAAAACTTAAACCAAAGGCTATTGGAATTCCCGAAAATAAAACTATTAAAGTAAAAACTGCAACTATTATAGCAATTGTAAGTGGATCCATTATTTAAAATCCCCCTCATCACAAAGTTTAATTATTTCAGCAATATACTGAAGTATCATTAAAATAGAACCTATTAGCATTGAAGAATATGGCACCCATAATGGTGGATCCCAAATAGTTCCTGTTGTATAATTTTTAGTAAATGCTTCTTCAACCATCAAAAAACCAAAATAAAATAGGATTAAAAAAAAACATAAGCTTATTAATGAAGTAAAAATTTTAAGCTTAATAATATTTTTTTTAGACATAAAATCATATATCCATTCCATACTTACATGGGCTTTTTCACTTAAAACATAAGCACTACCAATAAAAGTAGACGCAACAAGCAGTATAGTCACTAATTCAGTTTGCCATGTAATAGCTCTTTGAAAAAAATATCTTTCAAAAACAAGCTCAACAATTACTAAAATTGATAAAATTAAAGCACCCACAGCAAAAGCTCCACAAGCTTGGGAAGTGTAATTACAAAATTTTAAATATTTTTTTTTCATAAAAAAAACCCCTATTTATTTTCACAAATAGGGGTTTCTTATATATTGTTTTATTTAACTGCTAAAGCCATTTCCATAAGCTTAGCACCACCTGGTACTTGCTCCGCAAATGCTTTGTGGGCAGTTTTCTTTGCGATCTCAATCCATTCAGCGTGATCTGCAGCAGTCATATATACTAGCTCAACACCAGCATCTCTATAAGCATCTTCAAATGTTTTATCAAGATTAGCTACTTGTGCTGTCATATATTTTTCAGCTACTTTTCCAGCTTTCATAAGAGCTTTTTGTTGCTTAGAACTTAAAGCATCAAAAGACTTCTTAGACATAAGGATCGGTTCATACATAAACCATAGACCAAATTTTCCTGGAGGTGTTGCACATTTTACTTGTTCGTAAATTTTGTAACTTACAAAACTTCCTGAACTAGTATTTGCACCAGTTAATACACCTGTTTGTAGACCAGTATAAATTTCTGAAGATGGCATACTTTGAATACCAGCTCCTGCACCTTCAAGCATTTGGTTAAATGCTTTACCAGCTGCTCTCATTACTTGACCTTTTGCATCGCTAGGTTTTCTAATACATTTTGTTTTTGAAACAAAACCACCACCTAACCAAGCATCAGATAAAACAACTACACCTGCGTCATTAATAATTTTCTTAATCTCAGTCATCATTGGAGATTTATTAAATCTTAATGCATGGTCATGATTTTTAACTGTTCCTGGCATTAAAGTTGCACTAAACTCTGGGTGAAACTTTGATGCATATCCCAAAGGGAAAGCAGATATATCTAATTGACCAGTAGTCATTGGTTTCCACTGTTCTTTAGGTTTGTATAAAGATTTTGCTGGGTAAATTCTAATATCAATGTCAACATTAGCTTTTTTTACTTCATCAGCAATAATTTGTACCATTTCATGACGTGGGTCAAAAGATCCATCAGCTCTAGGTGTACCAGGCCATTGGTGACTTGCTTTTAACGTTACCGCATAAGCAGAACCAACAGTTGATAAAACTAAAACTAATGCTGTAAAATATAAAGATATTTTTTTAAACATTATTATTCCTCTCATTAGTTATTTTAATGATGCATATAATTAAAGTTCTTGGTAAGAGTCAATACTACACAAACACGCTATTGTACAAAATATGGATGGTCCTTTAAAAAACTTATTAGTTCTTGATTTAACTAGAGTGCTAGTTGGTCCTTATTGTACAATGATGCTCTCAGATCTAGGTGCGAGAGTAATTAAAGTAGAAGCTCCTGAGGTTGGGGATGACTCAAGAAAATTTGGTCCTTTTATTGAAGATTATTCAGCCTATTTTATGTCACTAAATAGAGGCAAAGAAAGTATTGCTCTTAATTTAAAAAACGAGGATGACAAAAAAATATTTGATAAGATTTTAGCTAAAGCAGATATCCTGGTTGAAAATTTTAAACCAGGTACATTGGAGAAATGGGGTTATGGTTGGAAAGATGTTTGTAAAAAATACCCTAGACTAATTTATGCATCAGCATCAGGATTTGGACAAACTGGTCCTTTAAAAGAATTACCTGCTTACGATATGGTTGTTCAGGGTATGGGTGGTTTAATGAGCGTTACCGGTCAACCCAATTCTGAACCAACAAGAGTTGGTACTTCTATTGGAGATATTACTGCGGGCTTATTCACAACCGTTGGAATTAATGCAGCACTTTATGATAGGGAAAAAACTGGCAAAGGAACTTTTATTGATGTTTCAATGTTGGATTGTCAAATTGCAATTTTAGAAAATGCTATTGCAAGGTATCTTGCAAAAAATGAAATACCTAAACCAATGGGATCACGTCATCCATCCATTGCTCCTTTTGAAGCATTTAAAACAAAAGACAGTCACATCATTATAGCAGCTGGCAATGAAAAGTTATTTGAAAAACTTTGTAATGTTTTAGATGTTGCTGAAGTTTCTAAAGACCAAAAATTTAATACAAATTCATTACGATCGGAAAATATTGACGACCTTAAAAAGATACTTGAAGATAAACTTATTATTAAAAATACTGCTGAGTGGGTAAGTGAAATGGAAAAAGAAAAAATTCCATGCGGTCCAATCTTTAATATTAAAGAAGCTGTTGAAAATCCTCAAGTTGAAGCAAGAAACATGATTGTTAAAGCACATCACAAAGTTATTGGTGATTTTAAATTAGCAGGCAATCCAATTAAAATGTCTAATTATAAAGATGAGGCAACACGTGGTGATATTCCTGACTTAGACGAACACAGAGAAAAAATCTTAAAGGAATTTAATAATTAACTGTTAGGTTCAGTTTCTTCTGAACTATCTTCTGTAGTTTCAGTTTCAGCTATTTGATCTAAAGAAACTTCAGTTTCTTCGTTAGCAACTTCAAGTTCTGGATCAACATCTACTTCGGGCTCTGCTTTTGCAGTTAATTCTTCTAAATCATCAGCTGATACTTGAATTTTTTCTGGAATTTTTCTAGCTCTTTTAGATGGTAAAATAGGTGTTCCACTTTTAGAAATTTCACCTTTGTACATACTTTCAAAATCATCACCAATAATTTCATCATCATCAGTACCGTCGTCAACTTGTTCAACGTGTTTTCTAAGTTTATGAATAGCGCTATCCGTTAAATCTGAAACTTTAATAGTATCCGCTGCAATCTCTCTTAAAGATATGACTGTATTCTTGTCATTATCTCTATCAAGTGTAGGCTCCAATCCTGAATTTAATTGAACTGCTCTTTCTTTAGCAACCAATACTAATTCATAAGGACTATCAACTTTATCTATACAATCTTCTACTGTTACTCTAGCCATGCGCAGTATCTATACAGTAGTTAAAAAAAAATCAAGGATAATTCTATAAATAATCAGGATTAAGCTTGTTCTTTACGACGAATAACAGCGATATTGCGATTAAAATATAAGATCCTGAAACTAAAGCGATTTGCTCAATAGAAAAGCTATTATCGATCAAAATTCCAAAGAGCGCTGTGCCAAATGCAGTTGAAAATACCATTAATGCTGTTGTTAAAGCTTTAATAGAACCAATATGTTTAACTCCATAGATCTCAGCCCAAGTAGCAGAACCAAGAACATTTGCTAATCCATTTGAAATTCCAATTAAACCTAAAAATATAAATGATGAAATTGGTGAGTTAAAATAATAAAGCACAAACGTTGAGACCAATAAAGGAATGTTCATATAAATTATTAATTTTCGACTACTAAACTTATCAATTAAAAAGCCTGTCAAAAATAAAGTCAAAACTGATAAAATTGAATAGACCATAAAGGATTGAGCAATAACATAAGGTCCCCAACCTTTAGATGATACTATAAAAGATTGATAAACAAATGTACCCGTTGCAATCCAAGGCATCGCTAACATGCTTAAACAAATAATATAAAAACGGTAATCTTTTAAAACTTCACCTCTAGTCCATTGTTTTATATCTTTAGTTTTAATATGTGTAGAACTCGATGTCTCTCTTGAATCTAATTTAACATTTTTAACTAATGTAACGATGACTATAGGTAAAATGATAATAACTGAAATTGAAATTGCTATCCAAATATTTCTCCAATCAATAAAGGTTAATAAAAAGATAATCAATAAGGGTAAAATAAATTCAGCTAATGACAATCCAAGCCAAGTTGTACTCAACGCACGTCCCCTAGTCTTTTCAAAAAACCTTGAAATTGTAGTTGTTGCTGTATGAGACATTAATCCCTGCCCCGATAGTCTCATTAAAAAAATTGATAAAAATAAAAAAGCTACTGAAGAAATTTTAGAAAATAAAAAACAAGAGATCGCTAGTAAAGCGATGACATAAGATGCAAATTTTAAAATATTAAAGTCATCAATTTTTTTACCAACCCAAACAAGTATAAAACTACTTAATAAAGTAGCAGACGCATATATAGATCCAAACTGACCATGAGTAATCGAAAGTGCGTCCCTTATGCTTGAATTAAACAGTCCTAGAAAAAAACTCTGTCCAAAACTTGAAAAAAATGTAAAGATAAAACCAAATAAAATTACTTTAAAATTCAAACTTTTAAACATAGGAAATAAAAATTATGAGCAATGTTGCATTTATAGGTTTAGGTGTCATGGGTTATCCAATGGCAGGATATATATCAAAAGCAGGCCACAATGTAACTGTTTATAACAGAACTGCTGCAAAAGCTGACAAATGGGTTGCTGAATATAAAGGTTCAAAAGCAGATACTCCTGCAAAAGCTGCTGAGGGTGCTGACTTTGTGTTTACCTGTGTTGGTAATGATAATGATTTAAGAGAAGTAACATTTGGTGACAACGGTATCTTTAAAACAATTAAAAAAGGTTCAGTTTATATCGATAACACAACTGCTTCTGCAACAATTGCTAGAGAAATTTATGAGCATTCAAAAAAAAATGAATTTGGTTTCTTAGATGCACCTGTATCAGGTGGACAAGCTGGTGCTGAA
>OJFB01000300.1_pt1 | contig 13405 bp, 15 predicted proteins | sample 1593811 | NCBI WGS metagenome assembly OJFB01 (sample SAMN05416736, study PRJEB24817) | seawater metagenome | isolation source: Sea water | place: Canada:Atlantic | collected 2013-07
ACATAAAGAAGTCTATCGCCAAATAGTTATTTTGTATTTCTTCTAAGCTTTTCATAAAATTTATTAAATGCGATCTTTATTTTTTTAGGATCGTTAAAGGTTACTTCTTCAACATAACTTGGTGTTTGAAAACACTTCTCTATTATATAGTCATAGATTGGTTCAGTGGTTTCACTGATTAGACTTTCATCTATATAATCATCACCTATCAGTTTCTTCATGTTGTTTAAGAATTTAGTTTCTTCATGGTCTAATACAATGAGAATTATATTAACAACCTTACTGATCTCGGCGTCTGTCATAAAAGGATCAATAGGTAAAGTCAATATAGTATCACTTGTTGTTTTAGAGTTATACATACTATCTGTTCGGTGATAGATAGAGTTATACATTATATTCTCTGATAGAGGTTTATCGTAATGAACCTTTGCGTTAAGTTTATCTTTTAACTCATTTCTAATTTCTTTGTTTGGTAATCTGATAACATACTTGTGATAGTTATGATTAAGACCATTTGTTGTTGGTTGAATAATCACATAATCTTTTAATTGTTCATCATACTTTTTAGCAATTGCTTGTCTCTTTGTTTGATATTCATTTATCTTTTTTAATCTATGATCTATAAACGTAGCATTCATCAATAACATTTTAGAGTTATAACCTAACATTTCATTGTTACCATGTTTTCTTAATTTTCTAATTGTTTCAGCGTGTAGTTTATTGTCTGTTAATACAGCGCCACCACCAGAAATACCAGCGATAACTTTGTTAGCATTGAAACTTAATGTACTGATATCGCCAATTGATCCTGCCTTTACATCATTCAAACTAGCGCCTATTGATTGAGCAGCGTCTTCTATAAATGCGATATTCTTTTCTTTACAAAAATCTATTATATGTTTTGTTTCTGACATGTTACCAAATAGATGTGGATATACAATTGCTTTTGTTTTATCCGAATACATATTCTTTATACTATCAAGTGACAAGTGATAAGACGATATATCAATATCACAAAACACAGGAGTGGCACCAACCATTGATATACATGACGCTGTAGATATCCAAGAGAAGTTTGTCGTAATAACTTCATCGCCTGGTTTGATACCTAGACTGATTAATGAGAAGTGTAAGGCGTCTGTTCCGTTACTACAAACAACAGCATAGTTTCTTCCTGTTAGTTTAGTAAGACTTTTCTCTAGGAACTCGACATTCGTTTCCTGTTCTTTTTGCATAGTAGTATCAAAAAGTTTTAGGTATTCTTCTTTGTTTAGTAAGTAATCTTTATGCCAACTGTCCATATATAAACTCCATAATTTTTTCTTGACCTTTTGCGGTGGGGTGTTGGTCATCTTCAGATATGTGCATACCTTCTATTGCAAGATCATTCATTTTTCTCAATACCAGTTGTTCTACGTGATAACCTCCTAATGGTCTATATGCTGGCCAACCTATAAAATTTTTATCATTAATATTTTTTTCATAATCTAATATCATCTTTGATAATATAACTCTGTCTTTAGTTTTGTCACCAGGATAGATATGTTTTTCTATAAAATTAGGATCAGGATTTAATCTATTTTTACCTACTTCGTGGTCATTTTGAAATAAACCATTTAACCAACCTTCAAATAAAGAAATCATTTGAAATTGTTTGTAAGGTAAATTATATCTTTCACATAATACTTGAAAACTATACCAATATCTCATAGTTCTTTTTACCCAATAAAACACATCACCTTTAGTATCAACTCTACTATTTTTCCATACTAATCTTTTTGACTCTTGCCAACTTCTTCTTTGAGATTGAGACCAAGCGGCTATCACCAATCCTATTCTATCTTTATCAACACTTTGTATTGTATCTACTAGTGTTTCATAAATATAGTCATTACCAGCTCCGCACCTCCCAAGATTAATACAGTCCATGTCTAATTTTTCTGCTAACATCTCTGGCCATTTAGGCCAAGATGTATCTAATTCTGGGTGTATCATAGTTCGGAAATGTTTATCACTAAAACTATCGCCACTAACTATTAATATTTTCTTCATATTTTATGTTTACCTACTAAATTACCTCATAAGATATAACTTTACCTTTACCATCTAAATAAGTCGATTTTCTAATTGGATCATCTCCTCTATCTGTACAATGATGAAGACATATCTTTGGTATCTCTGGCCAGTTTTCAGTTCTTAAATCTTCTTCAAATTTTAGCCAAGGTTCTGAAAGTAAAATTTGTTCTATATCTTCAACTTCACTTACCTTACTAACATTTGTTAATCTTTGTAATTGAGGAGTTGCTAAGTCTTCTTCTTCATCACAATAGCAACAAGGTATTAAGTGACCTCTATTAGTATATGCAGTTTGTATCTCACCTTTGAGACATTTTGGTTTAAATTTAGCCATTTTTCCAACTCAACTTATATTCATTTGTAGGCATTAAAGGGTCGTTATGATTTAACCACCTTGATGATTGTAATATAATAAAAGCTAATCCGTTATCTCCTGCCATTTGTTTTGCTTCTTCAAGGTGTTCCTGATTATATCTAAATACAATATATTGCCACACAGGAAGACTAGTTAAATATTTTTTTGATTCACACATTATTTTAAATAATTTTTCACCGTCCTGATTGACTCTATAATTATGACTTTCATTTGGTAGACCATCTATACCAAATATCCATCTAGCATTTGTATTTGCTTGAAATGCTTTTATATACCAAGATATGTTTTTTTGTGATGAAGCATTATGAACATTTACCTCAATATTTACAGACTTCAAATATTCTAATATTTCAATAAATTTAGGGTGATGTACAGGGTCAGATAGTTGACCGCAAAAATCAAATTTTTGATAATGTTTAGCAAGTTTTTTAATATCATTTAAAGTTACATCTTGTCCATAAACTTTTCTTCCTTTGTTTCTAAAAGCGAATTGTCTTGCACACCTAGGACATTCTAAAGAACATCTATGTGTAATATCAATATTTAAACCTTTGCGTTTTCTATTAAAAAATTTTAAACTTCTATTCATATTGTTTTTATTGTATTCACTAATATACTTATGTTGTCCTTATAAATCTTGTTTGAAGGTACGGGTCTATTCCAATATACCATACCACCGTCTTTGATGTTCTTATCTCTCACATAATCTATATTTTTACCTAACCATTTAAACTCAACAAATAGTCTAGGCGCTGGATCAAAATTGGGTTTTGTATAAACATATGTTTCAAATTTACCTAGTATGTTTTCAATAGGAGCAAATAGATTGTTTAACTTAGGATTAATCCACTTCTTATTATAAGTCACAATACCATGATCTGGATATTTGTGTATATGTTTCTCTATCTCTTTATAGTATATTTCGTTTGTTCCTAAAAATAAATGTTTGTATTGTATATCATTTGTTATAGGTTTGTATTCATCAAAGTTAATTATCTTTTCGTATTGTGTTCCAACCCCATTAGGATATACATCAAAATCACATAGATCATAAATCTTTTTAGGTTTAAAATATTCTAACGCCATAGGATATTGTTCCACATGGTTTTCTGAATAAAGCGCTATTACATTATTACTGAATAGTAAATGTAAAGTTAATAATTGGTCTTTAGTATATTTGTGTTTATCTAGGTAAGGTAAGGTTATCATACTTCTACCTAAGACTAAAGTAATCTCATTTTTAGAAGGAGTGTAATCATCAAAGATCACATTTTGATAAGTCTTATATTGATCTGTAATAGATTTTATATAGTCTTCGTTTGTGAAATCGGGATTAGGAATAATGATTAATTGTGTTTTAATACCTAGAGAGTTTAAGGCACAACAATGTTCGTAACTGTATCTTAAAAGACCATCACCCGGTTTGCCTGTACATACTATATTAATTAACATACTATATTATATCATATTTTAAACAAAAAGTCAATGTTATACGACTATTTATAAACCATATAAATATGATTATGAAATACTATATCACTGGTAAACGCAGAGGTCTTGGTAAAGCATTATCTGAAATATATGATACAGTTGAAACCATGGAAGAATGTGATGTTTTCATTAATTGTAAACATGATGGTTTTAAACAAGTTGAGTTGTTATATCAGGCAGCCGAGTTAAATAAAAGAATAATCAATATTGGATCAAACTCGCCAGATGAAACCAAGAAAATTAAATGGATTTATGCTGTTGAAAAATCAGCACTAGATAAGGCTAATCATCAATTATTTTATCAAGGTATTAACACAACAATAGTTAGATTTGGTTATTTTGATTCACCTAGAGTTGCACATATAGATAAAAAGAAAATGACAATAGAGTATTGTATGTCTGTAATTGATTGGATAATAAATCAACCACATAAAGTTAAAGAGATTACAGTATGTCCTTAGATTTAGAAAAAATAAAAAAAGAATTACAAACTTTACCTAGTTATGATGAACAAATCAGCCTTCAAGGCGTAAAAGATAACTTGGACCCTTTCTGGGGTATAACTACGTGGAATGAAAAACATAAAATGGGTATGAAAGAAACGGATTTTAATATACCATTATTTGATATACCATATATCAATTCAATCATAAAAGAATTAAAAATGTATAGAACACGAGTAATGAATTTAAAATCAAAAACTTGTTATACTTATCATAAAGATTTATCAAAAAGAATACATATACCTATACAAACAAATGAAAATTGTTTTATAATCATAGACAAAGAAGTAAAACATTTACCAGCAGATGGTAATTACCATGTTGTTGATACAACCCAATATCACACAGCCGTAAATGCGTCTTGGGAAAATAGAATACACCTAGTAGGAATAATAGAAACAATATAAATATGTTTACATACAAGGCAATAGATTTAAATATAACAAAAGAAGATATAGATTTAATTACTAAAGAAATCAAATCTATTTCAAGTGGTTGGTATTGGAATGAATATAGAAACTGTGAAATATTAAGTATATTTGATGAAGACTTTAAATGGACAAAAGAAGGTAATACCTGCACACACTTAATAAAAGTTTTTAAAGAGAAGATAAAACCCATTATGTCTAGTGAGGGTAAAATTCATATTTTAAAAACAAAGAAAGGTAGTCATATTCCTACACATATAGATTGCCAACAAATAGAGATACCAGAGTTTCATCAAAAATTAAGACTTGCTTTGACAGGTAAACTAGATAGTCTATATTTTTTAGATGAAGATGGTAATAAAGTTTATGCACCCAATACATATAACACTTATATTTTAAATGGAGGCCATCCACATGGGTTAGTTCCTAATGAAGAAAAAATTACAGTTTGTATAGGAGCACCATGGAGGGGAGAAGATAAATATTCTAACGAATTATTTACAATGAATGTAACACCACCTAAACTAAAAAAAGAATGGATAACATCTATCAAAAATGGAGGAATGGAAGAATGATAACTGATAATATAGATATGGTAAAAAAAGAACAATCATATGAAGAATGGTATGCCTCATGCCAACCAATAAATTGGCCCGAAGAAACAACTAAATTGTTTTCAAGTGGTGATACATTTAGTGAGAAAGATGTAAAAGCAAAAAATGATTGAAACATTAATACTAGGTATAATTTGGTATCAGATAATTGCAATATTTGGTCTCTCAATAGGATTACATAGATATTTTACTCATAAGCAAAATTTTAAGTTGTCGCCTATGTGGGAAAGTATCGTATTGTATTTAATCGTATTGACAGGTGCGAAATCACCATTAGGTTGGGCAGCTGCACATAGAGCTCACCACGACCATACTGATACTAAATTAGACCCACACTCTCCAAAACATAAAGGTTTTTGGTATGTGTTTTTTAATCGTTGGATGCTTAAGTATCCAACAATAGATAGAAAGTATATCAAAGATTTATTAAGTAATAAAAGAGTTATGTTTTTTCATAAACATCACGGTAAAATACATTTAACAAGTGTTATAATATCATTGTTAATTAGTTTTAAATTTTTTGTATGGTTTATTATCATACCTTTTGCTTTAAGCTTTTTATTTTATGGTTTATTTAATACATTAGGCCATAAAGATGGCAAACCTGTAACAAATCATATTATAAATTTATTTGCATGTGGTGAGGGTTACCACGATATACACCATGATAATTGGAAAAAAATAAGATTAGGTAAATGGGATTTATCTGGTTATATTATAGAGAAAAATTTTAAATGAAAAAAAGAAGTGAGTTGCCAAACTATAAAAAGATATCTTTAGAGATAGATAAAGATAAAATATTGAGTGTATTAGAAGATAATAAAGATAAACTAATACAATATAGAGATAATCTAAATGTTAAATGTGCTACACCTTTTTTAAGTGAATTGTATGAACAAATACCTATTACAGAATTAACAGAGGGTAGTAATTACACATTACCATTAGCTGGTCATAGAGATGTAAAGTATGATGAAAGAAATTATACATCATTAGTTGAGTGTTTAAGAGGCACATATGTTGAAGAAGTAATTAACATGTTTAAATCACCAGCAACAAGAGCCAGATTTATAATTAAAAAACCAGGTGCTCATATATTACCACATATGGATTATGATACAACTTATAGTGTTAGATATTTTATACCTTTAAAAACAAATGAATGGTCTTTTACAGCAGTTCAAAGAAAAGATGAACAACCAGAATTACTTAATATGAAAGCAGATGGTTCTGTTTATTTTGTAAATCAAGGTTATACTCATTCAGCTTGGAATTTTGGAAAAGAAGATTGTATTAGATTGATTGTAGCAGTTAATGGACAAAAAGATTTACATGTTTAAATTATTCAAAACTAAAAAAAATTTAATTCTAATAATTATACATCATATTGTATTAGCATCGGTTATAGTATATTACGGCTTCGACATCTGGGTCGCATTAGCAATATTATTCCTTAGTATGATGTGGACCAAAGTAGTTGGTAGTGACATAATGCACTTTTATTTTGCACATAGTAGATATAAAGATTCTTTAAAAAGTTATTTTTATACGTTTTTAACTTTGTTTTCCGGACTAGGGTCTCCATTATCATACGCTGTAACACATAGACAGCATCACAGGTATGTTGATACTGCGAAAGATCCACACAGTCCTGAGATTATCGGTTGGAAAAGAGTATACTTTTTGGACTGGAAACCACAACGCATTTCTCCGAGATTAATTGAAGACTTTTCTCGTTCAAAATTTCAGAAGGTTATCCATAGACATTACTTCAAAATACATATTACCTTGCTTGCTTTATTTTTAGCAATAGACCCAAGAATAGTATATTTCTTACTTTCACCATTTATAATTTATTCATTTCATAACGCCGGTGCTGTTAATGTTCTTGGACACTTAGGTGGAGAAAGCAAAAATGTTCCTCTATTAAGAGTTATCAACTGGTGGCGGGGCTGGGATCATGGTGATCATCATAATTATAAATTTACCAAATAACAAGAGATTTAAATAATGTTAATTGAAGATATATTAAACTCCAGAAATGAACTTTTAGAATTAACTGAATTAGCAAAAAAAGATTCATTTTCTAATTTTAACAAGTTTGAAAAAAGAATACCTGATTATTTAAATTATCACGTAGCAAGATATGACGGTGAAGTTGTTGCTATGGCAGGTATGTTTAAAAGTAAATTGTGGGATCCAAGATTTGTTAGAATATCAGATCGCTTGTATTATTTCAAAAAAGCTAGAAGTAGCTCACTATCATTTTTAAATGAAAAATCTTTAAAAGCTACATCTTCGACATATTTTATGCCGTTACATGTAGAAATAGCACTTAAAAAAAACTTAATTCCTTTTTACTCTATTGCTGGTGTAAAAAGAAGACCTGCTATAAAAAAAATGATAAAAAGATGGAATGCAATACATAAACATAAGTTTACATTATTACCAAAAATGTATTTTACTTGCAATCATAGTGTTAATGAAAACACAAATGAAATGTGTTGGCAAAATATTGCGATTTTAAAAATAGATGGTTATGATACTTTTAACTTACCTAGTCGTTAGCCAGCTTCATCAAAAAAATCAATATTAATAGAATTATTTGTGCAGTGGGTCTCTCTACGATTAATATTGTCAATAGATAAACTTTCCTCTACAAATTCATTGTGATCACCTAGACTATTAAAAATAGTTGTGTATGTTGCCTTTATTCCACCTTCTGTGGTTACCAAAAGGGGTTTTTGTGTTATCTTGCCAGCGTCAAAATAAGTATCTATTAAATTTAAATACTCATCTGCTACCGTGTGTAAAGCGATCTCAGCATTTGGTTTTGTATATGTTATGATTGATTTGTAACTCATACATCTATTTATAACTTTATTATATACTGTTTTGTAAAATTACAAAGTATTAGACTATGAAAAACTTGTATAAATAATAGTAATCGGTTATAAATATACTATGAGTATTATAGAAACATCTAAGGAATAGACACAAATGACAAAACAACTAGTAGGTATTGGAACAGCAGCAAATGACGCATCAGGAGATACGTTAAGAGTAGGTGCTACTAAAATAAATGACAACTTCAACGAAATTTACACCGGTTTTGGTGACGGAACAACATTAAATACTACTATTAGTTTAGGTGGTCTTACATTAAGTCTAGGTGACACGGATGCTACTCCAGCATTTGATTTATCAGACGCTACTAATTATCCAACAAGTTCATTGATTGGAACAATATCTAATGCTCAATTAGCGGGTTCAATTCCCAATTCAAAATTAGCAACTCCTTCAATTTTATTTAGAGGCGATGCAGTTACAACAATAAATCAACCCTTAGGTGGAACTTTACAAATTGCTGGTGGTGTAGGAGTTACAACAGCAGTTAGTGGTAACACAGTAACTATTACAAATTCTGGTTATGGTTCATCTAATTTCACTGTTGATCTTTCTAATAAGACTACCACTGATTTAGCAGAAGGAACAAATTTATATTACACAGATGCCAGAGCAGACGCAAGAGCACAATTAAAAGTTGACGCTTTAATTGATTCGTCACCAGGCGCATTAGACACATTAAATGAATTAGCACAAGCAATAGGTGATGACGCTAATTTCTCTACAACAATTACAAACAGTATTGCTACCAAATTAGCTACTAGTGATTTTAACTCTACATTTGATCCAAGATTTAATACTCAATTAGCAACAAAAGATACAGATGATCTTTCTGAGGGAACAACAAATTTATATCACACAACTGCAAGAGCAGACGCTAGAGTTGACGCAGGATTTACAGCGAAGTCAACAACAAATTTAAGTGAAGGCACAAACTTATACTATACTGATTCAAGAGCAGACGCTAGAATAACAGCGGCAATAATTGATGAAGATAATATGGTAACAGATAGTGATACTAGAATTCCATCTCAACAATCAGTTAAAGCATATGTTGACTCACAAATTTTAACAAAAGATAATTCAGATGAAATTGCTGAAGGTTCAAGTAATCTATATCACACAGAAGCCAGAGCAAGAAGTTCAATATCAGTATCAGGAGATTTATCTTATGATTCTTCAACTGGTGTCGTATCATTCAGTCAAGGTAATACAGATTCGATCACCGAGGGTTCAACTAATTTATTCTATACAGATGCAAGAGCAAGAGGTTCAATATCTGCTAGTGGTTCACTTGCTTATAACTCTACAACTGGCGCTATTGCATACACACAAGGAAATTCAGACACAGTTCCTCAAGGATCAACTAATTTTTACTATACAGATGCGAAAGTGATTACTGCTGTAACAAGTTCTGATTTAGATATGGGTTCTAATAATATTACTACAACAGGTGAATTACGATACTCAAACATGTTTGCAACTGCAGGTGATTTACCAAACGCTACAACTTATCATGGTATGTTTGCTCATGTTCATGCTACTGGTAAAGCTTATTTTGCTCATGCTAGTAACTGGATTGGTTTATTAGATACAACATCTTCTACAACTGCTAATTTACCAGAAGGCTCTAATTTGTATTATACAGATGCAAGAGTTGATACACATTTAAATACATCAGGAGCTGCATCGGGTAATATATTAAGTTGGAATGGAACAGATTATGCTTGGGTTGCCGATCAAACAGGTGGGGGTGGTGGAACTGCAATCACTGTACAAGATGAAGGAACAAATTTATCAACAGCTGCCTCAGTAATTAACTTCGTTGGCGCTGGTGTAGTTGCTAGTGGTCAAGGAACAACTAAAACTATTACAGTTGCTGGTGGTGGAAGTGCTATTACAGTACAAGAAGAAGGATCAGATTTAAACACAGCAGCAGAAACATTTAACTTTGTTGGTGCTGGTGTAACTGCTTCTGGAACAGGAACAGTTAAAACTATTACAGTTCCTGGTGGTGGTGCTGCGATTACGGTACAAGAAGAAGGATCATCATTATCAACAGCAGCCGAAACACTTAACTTTGTTGGCGCTGGTGTAACTGCTTCTGGAACAGGAACAACTAAAACTATTACCATAGCAAACTTGACTGATGCCGAAGTTAGAACTGCTTATGAAAATAACTCGAACACTAACGGTTTCACAGACGCTGAAAAATCAAAATTAGGAACAGTTGAGACAAATGCGAAAGACGATTTAACTGGTTCAGAAATAAAAGCTTTATATGAAGCTCAGAGTAATACTAATGCTTTCACAGACGCTGATAGTGTTAAATTAGGAACTGTTGCGGCAAATGCTACAGCTGATCAAACAGATGCTGAAATTAGAGCAGCTGTCGAAGCGGCTACGGATTCAAATGTATTTACAGATGCAGATCATACTAAATTAAATGCTATTGAGGCAGGCGCTGATATTACAGATACATCAAATGTTGTAAATGCTTTATCTGCTGGAACTAATATTAGTATTAGTGCTGGTGGTCAAATTTCTGCTGCTCAAATTGCTATCACAGATGTATTTACTGTTGGTAGTGAATCTACTCAATTAGCCATATCAACTAGTCAAGGTGATGTTATTGTTAGAACAGATCAAAATAAAACATATATTCATAACGGTGGTTCTGCTGGAACTATGGCAGACTTCACATTATTATTAACACCTACTGGTGGTGTTACAAGTGTTGTTGGTTCAACTGGTGTTGTAAGTGCCACTCAAATTAAAACAGCTTATGAGGCTTTAAATGATACAAACGAATTTACAGACGCTGAAAAATCAAAATTAGGAACTGTTGAACAAGCTGCTACTGCTGATCAAACAGATGCTGAAATTAGAGCAGCTGTTGAGGCTGCTACGGATTCAAACGTATTTACTGATGCAGATCATACTAAATTAAATGCTATTGAAGCTAGTGCTACTGCTGATCAAACAGATGCTGAAATTAGAGCAGCTGTTGAAGCGGCTTCCGATTCAAATGTATTTACAGACGCAGATCATAATAAATTAGTTGCTATCGAAGCAAGTGCTACAGCTGATCAGACAGACGCTGAAATTAGAACTGCTGTTGAAGCGGCCACTGATTCAAATGTATTCACTGACGCAGATCATACAAAATTAAATGCTATTGAAGCAAGTGCTGATGTTACTGACACAACTAACGTTGTTGCCGCTTTAACGGCAGGTAGTAATATTACTATTGCCGCTGATGGAACAATTGCTTCATCTGGTGGTGGTGGCGGAAGTGCGATTACTATACAAGAAGAAGGATCATCATTAGCAACAGCGGCCTCAACAATTAACTTTGTTGGTGGTGGCGTAACTGCTAGTGGAACAGGAACAACTAAAACTATCACAGTTAGTGGTAGTGCTGGTGCTGAACTTGCAAGTGGTGCGATTGTTGGGACTAATTTAGTTTTAACTAAATCTGATTCTACAACAGTTAGTATTGATGCATCTACTTTAATCAATCCTGTTGGACTGGTTTCTGGAAGTAATCAATGGTATATTTCATATGGAACTAATGCTGATGATCCTGTTAATGTTTCAACAACGACTAATGCAGTAGCGAGTCAAGGGCCTTATTATTGGGGTGAAGAATTAGTAAGAGGTTCTGAATATAACTTTAATATGACTACTGATCGACAGTGGCGAATGGGTATTTGGGACGGTGCTCAAGCTGCTCAAACTATTCAAAATCAAATTGTTGTAACAAATTGGAATACAGTATTTATGTTTAAAGATGGTACTACAACATTTGCAGATAGTACAAACACAGAGGTTTCTGATTATAATAGTGGAAGTGAATATTCAGTTGCTAACAATGCACCTTTATCCCTTAGATTTTTAAGTGACGGTCATTTAGAATTAGTAGATAAAACTGGTGGTGCTGAAAATACAATTGGTAGAACAATTACTCCATTATCTGTAAATTCTTTTAAAGTACAATTTGGTGCTTGGTCTAGTGCTACATTCCCTAATGGTACTATAACTAATACTAATTTTGATTGGGAAGTTGCACACGACCTTGATCTTTCGGAAGATGGTGTTAAAAATGGTGTTGAAAATCATACAGTTATTAAAAGTGGTATATCTATTAACCCAGGTGAGCAAATAAATATTAATTTAAGTTTAGTGGCTCGAGGAGATTATTTCGGAACTAATTATACAGGTAATCTTACAGGTGTTACAGATGCTGAAGAACTACTAGTAAATGTATTCCGATATCAAACTAATGAAAGTATTATTGGCTCTGATTATAATTTTAATACATCTTCCAGTTATTACTTTGTTGCTGGTGGTGGTGCAAATATTCATAGTTGGAGAAACAATGGAGTTAATAATCCAGTAGGTATGATTAGTCTTAGATATTATACTGATAATAGTATTCAAATTTGGTCTGAGGCTGAAAATGAGTTAATCGCTACTGCTCAAGCTAATGGTAGTGGTGCTCCTATACATCTATTTCATGGTATTAGAAATGATGGTGGAACTGGTAGAACTTATGCACAAATACCAACTATAACCAAATCAACTATTGCTGTAGGAACAGGTGGAGCAGGTGTAGGTATGACAACTGACCTTACTATTAAGACTGCTGATTTTTCTATCGTAGCGGCGGCAAACTATACTGCATATCTAGTAAGTACAGCAAGTAATGTTGTAACAGCTACTTTACCAAGCTCTCCAGTTAATGGACAACGAGTGAAACTTATAGATATCGGTGGAAATGCGGCTACTAATAATATAACAATAGCTAGAGGTGGTAATAATATTCAAGGTGACGTTAATGATTTAGTTTTAAGTACAAATAGAATCACTGCTGAACTACTATTCATAACTGGCTCTGGTTGGATAAAATCCGATAATACATAGGGTTTAACAACTAGTATAAATAAATTTATAACAACATAGTGAGGTGATAATGACACAAGAAGTAAAACAAGAGACAATGACAAT
>OJFB01000301.1_pt1 | contig 13393 bp, 9 predicted proteins | sample 1593811 | NCBI WGS metagenome assembly OJFB01 (sample SAMN05416736, study PRJEB24817) | seawater metagenome | isolation source: Sea water | place: Canada:Atlantic | collected 2013-07
TCTACACGTAAGGAGTCGTCGGCAGCGTCAGATGTGTATAAGAGACAGATGCTATCTAAGTATTTTATATTAGCGTTTACTAACTCAGTTAAGGTTATATAGGCGGCGGCTTCTGTATCAGCATTATTCAATGCAAAATTAATGGTATAGATGTATTTTTTTAAATTCTGTTTTTCTGCCTGCTTTCTCAATATTTGAGATGTTTCTAAATCATTTTCTTTTTGCGCTTGTATGTTAGCTGCTAATAGGTCTAATTGTTTTCCTTGAAACTTGGAGGCTATTTTTTTGTATTTCTCCATAATATTTTGATTGTTAGAACCCTCAATTAGAGGTGCAATTCCAAATTTTTCTAACTGATCATTTACAGTAATAGTTCCTTTTTCACCAAAGAAAGAAAGAATATTTTGATTTCCCTCTATACTAAGAAAATACATTTCAGAAGAGCTAATGTTGTTTGAAAGTGTAAAGGTATCTGTTCCAAATAAGCGAATAGAATCTACTGAGACTATTGTAGTATCACTCATTTTTTGTAGATACAGAGTTCCTTTTTTTAGCCCTTTAATTTTTCCTTGTACCACCATATTGCCAAGTTCTTTTTCATGAGAACAAGCTACAATTAAGAGCAACATACAAACCATCAATATTTTCTTCATAATGTAATAATACTTTTAGGTTGCAAATATGCAGATTTCTATTTAAACTGGGGCAGCTAATTCTAATAAAATAGTACAGCCAATGGCAGCTATTGTTCCAATAGCATAACCAAAAACTGCTAGTAATACTCCCACAGTTGCCAACGATGGATGAAAAGCAGAAGCTACTATAGGAGCAGAAGCTGCACCACCAACATTAGCTTGGCTACCAACCGCTAAAAAGAAGAATGGTGCTTTAATGAGCTTTGCTACTAAAATTAATAATCCAGCATGTATAGACATCCATACAATACCAATAACAATTAATCCCCAGTTGTCAAAAATCATGGTTAAATCCATTTTCATTCCAATAGTGGCAACAAGCATATATATAAAGATACTTCCAATTTTACTGGCTCCGGCGCCCTCATAATTTTTTGCTTTTGTATGCGATAATAAGATGGCAATAATAGTAGAAATACTTACCAGCCAGAAAAATTGAGATCCTAAGAAAGTAAAGATGTTTTTTGCTATTTCAGAATTAATACCAGCAACTACTTCATTAAAAAAAGCAGCAAGATAACCTGCAGCAAAGTGGCCAAAACCAACGGTCCCAAAGGCAATGGCTAGAATAATCATATAATCTGTGAGTGTTGGGTTCTTTTTTATTTTTTGAGTAAAAGAAATTACTTTTTCTTTTAATTCTTCTATGGCAGAGGTGTCTGCTTTGAGCCATTTGTTAATAGCATCTTTTTTTCCAATACTTATAAGTAAAATAGCCATCCAAACGTTGGCAACAACGATGTCTACAAAGATCATTCCTCCGTATTTTGCAGGATTGTATTTGTAAATTTCTAACATAGCAGTTTGGTTGGCTCCTCCACCAATCCAACTTCCTGCTAGGGTAGAAAGACCTCGCCAAACGGCATCAAAATCTGCACCACCAACGGTTTCTGGAGATACTAGAGAAATTAATAAGATGGCAATAGGCCCACCTATAATAATACCCACAGTACCAGTAAAAAACATAATTAATGCTTTAGAACCCAGATTAAAAATGGCTTTTAAATCTATGCTTAATGTCATTAATACTAGGGCAGCAGGAAGTAAGAACCTACTGGCAACATAGTATAATTGAGAACTTCCTTTTACAACTTCTCCACTAGCATTGGTAGTTTCCCAAGCTGGTGCAATAGCACCAATAGTGGTAAATATAGCTGGTATAAAATAAGCCATAAACAAGCCAGGTACTACTTTATAAAACTTATCCCAAAAGCCACTTGTTTTAGCTTCTGTGTAAAATACAAACCCAAGTGAGATCATTAAAATTCCAAATACTATTGCGTCGTTGGTAAAGAGTGGTTGTTCCATAATTTCATTTTTAGCTAAAATACTAAAATAGCAGCATAAAAAAAGCGAAGTTTTTGAACTTCGCTTTTGATATTAAAACTTCTGCACTTCTTTGAAAGGTGAAATGCGAATAGTTTCTAATGTTGTTTTATACGCCTTCCAATCTGTCTCAAAAAACGCATTCGTTTGGCTTACAGCTGTCTCTAATGCCTTTTTGTATTGGCTAATTAATTGCTTTTCAGTAGTTGTTAAATGACCAAACCTACTACCTACATATCTTCTTGCAATAGAGTAACGTCTGCTTACGGTTACTTCTGGGTTTCTAGTAATTCCTTGGCGTTTGTCTACACTTCCTATATATACAGCAATAAGCTTGTCTATTTTTGTGATGATGTCTTTAGACGCCTTTATTTGATCTTTGTAGTTCTTTTTGTCTTCTTTCGTAAGATCTTTCTTAAATGCAGTAGCCGTATTTTTACTTTCTATCAATTGTTTTACAACATCTGCCATTAATTGCTGATCTTTTTCCATGTCTTTGCTGGCATTATAGATTTCTGTAATGGCTTCTGTAGACATCTCCAATCTTGGATCAAACTCAACTTTTATGCTGCTTTCTGAGGTTTGATCTCCAAAAGACATTTTTAAATTATAGGTACCAGGTTTTACAGAAACACCTCTAGGCTCATTGGTTCTTTTTCTTATTTTTCTGGTAGGTCTGTCTGCACCTTTTTCGTTCATAGACCAATAAATTTTATGAATTCCGTTCTCTTTTGGTGCTTTTTGGTGTAAGGTTCTAATTAAACGCGCACCCTCAAAAATCTCTAATTTTATAGAATCAAATTTTACTTCAGAAGCCAACTCTTTTTTAACAACAGGTGCCTCCATTTTTTTAGTTCCTTTTCGTTTCTTTTTTCTTGCAGTCTCCTTTTCTTTCTTCTCTTCTTTAGCGGCTGCTGGTCTGTTTATGTAATATGAAATCATGGCTCCAGAACGTTTGTTTTCGCCATTAAATAAAGCATCTCCACCAAATCGACTCCCTGTGGGTTGTTGATAAGCTGCCTGATATGCTGTTGGAGGCGTAAATAACTGTAGGTTTTTAGTAAGTACATTACCGTTAGCCATAGCACGAAGCGGTCTAATATCATCTAAAACCCATGCTGCTCTACCAAAAGTACCAATTACTAAATCATGTTCTCTAGGTTGTATTACCAAATCTTTTGTAGAAACTGTTGGAAAACCAGCAGTCCATTTCATCCATTGGTTTCCGGCATTTAAAGAGATATACAAGCCATCATCTGTTCCTAAGAACATTAAATTAGCGTTCATAGGATCTTCAACAATACTTAAGGTGTAGCTTTTTACGTCATTTTCATCAACAATACGAGACCAGGTAGTACCGTAATCTTTTGTTCTGTAAGCATAAGGTGTAAAGTTAAAACGCCTGTAATCATTGGCAATTAATAAGGCTTCTCCTTTGTTTTTGTTGGAAGCTTTTATTTGTGCTATCCAACTACCTGCAGGTAATCCTGGAATATTAGCACTAATATCTGTCCAACTTTCGCCACCATTTCTAGTCATATGAACTCTACCGTCATCTGAACCAGTCCACAGCATATTTTGTTCAACCTCAGAAGGTTCTATTACTAAAATAGTGGTGTGGTTTTCTGCACCAGTAGCATCCATAGTTAATCCGCCACTTTCACCTTGCTTTTGTTTTTCTTTATCATTAGTAGTTAAATCATCAGAAATAATCGTCCAAGTAAGTCCTTTGTCTGTAGATTTATGAACAAATTGGCTTCCAAAATATAAAGTACTATGATCAAATGGGTCTATATTAATGGCGGCATTCCAATTAAAACGTAATGTTACATTAGGGTCTGGATGAGTAGGTTTTACAGAATAATTATTTCCTGTGATGTAGTCATATCTAACAACAGAACCCTGCTGACTCATAGACCAACCGTATCGTGAATCATCTTTATCTGGCACTACATCAAAACCATCTCCAAAACTAATTTCTTGCCAATATGAATTTCTAATTCCTTGAGCTTTCCATACATACGCCGGACCTCTCCAAGAACCATTATCTTGCATTCCGCCATATACATTGTACGGATATTCATTATCTACATTAATATGATAGAATTGCGCTACAGGCAAATTTCCAATAAAACGCCAAGTTGCCCCTTTGTCTTTGGTGATGTTCATACCTCCATCATTTCCATCTATCATAAAAGAACCATTTTCTGGATGAATCCACCATGCGTGATGATCTGGATGCACACCGTTAGAAACTCCATATGCAGGCATTAATTCTTTAAAGTTTTTTCCGCCATCGTCAGAAACATTCACATAGGTAAATACTGAATAAATTCTATTTTCATTTTGAGGGTCTACATAAATTTCTGAATAATAAAAAGGCCTATTCCCAATGCCCGGTTTGTCATTTATTTTTTTCCAATTAAATCCGCCATCTTCACTTTTGTATAGTGCGTTCTTTTTTGCTTCTACCAAGGCATAAATAACATTTGGATTGCTTCTTGAAATAGCAACTCCAATTCTTCCCAGTTCTCCTTTAGGAAAGCCTTCTTTTTCAGTCATTTTTTTCCAAGTATCGCCACCATCGTGGGTAATAAATAAGCCACTGCCTTCACCACCAGATTTAAAAAACCAAGGATCGCGTTTGTGTTCCCACATGGCAGATATTAATTTGTTTGGATTTGAAGGATCCATCACCAAGTCTGCAACCCCAGTTTTAATATTTTTGTACAGTATCTGTTTCCATGTTTTTCCACCATCTATGGTTTTGTAAACACCTCTTTCTTTGTGTTCTCCCCAAGGAGATCCAATAGCACCCGCATATACCGTATTTGGATTGGTTGGATCTATAATAATTCTATGAATATGACGGGTTTTTTGAAGCCCCATAGCCATCCAGTTTTTACCACCATCTAAAGATTTATAAATACCATACCCACCATTTAAACTATTTCTTGGATTTCCTTCACCAGTTCCTGCCCAAATAACGCTTGGGTTTGATTGTTGAATAGCCACTGCACCAATAGATGCTGTTATTTCTTTGTCAAAAATAGGGTCCCATTTGATTCCTCCAGAAGTAGATTTCCAAAGGCCACCAGATGCTGTACCTACGTACATGATATCTGGATTTGAATTTACAACATCTATAGAGGTTACTCGACCACTCATGCCTCCAGGACCGATATTTCGTGGGGCCATATTTTTAACCAAATCCATTGAGAATTCTTGAGAGAAAAGAGAAAATGAGGCTACTAAAAATAGCACAGTGAAGATTTTTTTCATCGGTAAAGGTTTAGTTGATTCTTTGTGATTGAAAGGTACGAGTTCTGATTTTTAAAAAATCTTAAAAAAATGTTAATGGAATCTTTCTCAGATAGAAAAGAGAGGTAGCTAATCGTCTTTGTTTTTAGGTGCCCTCTTAGCTTTTTTTAAGCTTTGCATTAACAACCATTCTATTTGACCATTGGTAGATCTAAATTCATCTGAGGCCCATTTTTCAATAGATTTTAGCGTCTCCTCGTTGAGTCTTAAAGCGAAGGCTTTTTTCTTTGCCATGGGTTAGTTGGTTACAAATGCTGTAATAACAGCGATTAATTCTTTTGAAATGGGATACTCTGATAAATAATATGATTTCATATTATCTTCCTCTTTTTGAATATCTTTTAAAACATGATTCATATTTTCTATAAATATGGCTTCTATATTTTTATTGCTAATGTGCAAGGGTTTGGCATCTTCTATAGGCACCTGAATGTCTTTTGTGCCATTAACAATTAAGACAGGCATGTTTAATTTTTTAAGTTCTTCTTTTGGATTGTATTGCATCCAGCTTAGAAAAAAAGGAAGATTTTGTTTAGAAAATATAGTAGCTAAAAAAGGATGCACTTCTTTAACATCTCCTGTTTTTTTTAATTCTTTAAAATAGCTGGTTGCAGTTTCTGCTAGTTCTGCACTTTGTTTGCTAAGTTGTTTAGAGATTGTAATATCTATAGGATCTGGGGTTCCTGCTAAAGAAATATACCCATCAATTTTTTCACTTGCAAGCATGGCTACTAATGAGCCCTGGCTATGACCTACAAGAATAATTTTTGAAAACCGTTGATCCTCTTTAAAATAATTGACGACTTTTTTTGCATCATTGGCAAAGTCATCAAAAAGCGTTTCTTTTAAGAATTTAAAATTCTTTTTATTTGAGGTTCTTTTATCATAGCTAAAAAAAGCAATCTCGTTTTTATTTATTACCTCTCTAAATTGTTGAATATAGTTAGCCTTGACCATAGTACCTTGGTTTCCATTTCTGTCTACATTTCCAGAACCGTGAATCCAAATTAATAATGGACTGTTTTTCTTAGAATAGGAGAGTGTGCCTGGCAATTCTATAGTGTCATTTTTTATCAAAATTTCTTCAGTAGTTGTCTGAGCAGATACTAGAGCAATACTAAATAGGTGTATAAAAAATATTTGTATAATAACACGCATACTAGGCTTTGTTTATAATTTTCTCTTGATAGTTTTCTAACACTTTACTAGCCTCAGATTTCTTTTGAGTACCTATCAATAATAGTTTTCCGTTTTTTAACTTAAGCTGAATGCCAATATCTCCAGAAATAGTAATAGATTTTCCTTTTTCACCCCATAATGAGCCTCCTTTTATTCCCCAACCACCATAGTCTCCAATCGGATCATAATTTCTTATGATGGCTGAATTTATTCCAGACCAAGCTATTGTTTTTATTGAAAAATGAACAGGAAAAAATTGATAATGAATTCCTTTTTCATCTATTCTTGTGCTTAGCCTAAAAAAGAAAATAAAACCAATAGAAACTGAAATTGCTACCATGGTTAAGATAAACTCATTGCTAGATTTGGTACTGTCTTCTGCAAGATATTCTTTCGTAATAATTAGCAAAGGAGCAATCACACTAATCGCTAAAAGTACTAGTAGCCATGTTTGTGTAAACCGTTGTTCTTCTTTAAAAATTCTCATTTGCTACTTGTCTATCGTTTAAATAATTAATGATTTAGTGTTCCTGTATTTAATACTGGAGATGCTTCTTTATCTCCACATAAAATAACCATTAGATTACTTACCATAGCAGCTTTTCTATCTTCATCTAAATTCACAATTTGTTTTTTACTAAGTTCTTCTAAAGCCATTTCTACCATGCTTACTGCTCCTTCAACAATTTTATGTCTTGCTGCAACAATAGCGGTAGCTTGTTGTCTTTTTAACATAGCATTTGCTATTTCTTGCGCATAGGCTAAATATCCAATTCTAGCTTCTAGCACTTCTATTCCTGCAATAGATAGACGTTCTTCTATTTCTTTTTCTAGTGCTTCACTTACTTCATTAACACTAGAGCGTAGGGTAATATCTTCTTCATGACCTTCATCTGCAAAATTATCATATGGATACATACTGGCTAATTTTCTTACTGCTGCATCTGTTTGAACTCTTACAAAGTTCTCAAAATTATCTACATCAAAAGCAGCTTTGTAGGTGTTGGTAACTCTCCATACTAGAATTGTGCTAATCATAATAGGATTTCCAAGCTTGTCGTTTACTTTTAGACGTTCACTATCAAAGTTACTAGCCCTTAACGAGATTGCTTTTTTTCTAAATAATGGATTTGCCCAATAGAGGCCGTTCTGTTTTATGGTACCCACATACTTTCCAAATAGTAAAACAACTTTTGAAGTATTCGGATTCACTAAAATAAAACCAAAAAAACCAAAAAATCCAACAATACTTGAAATTAGATAGAATCCGTTTTCTTCATTTATACTCATAACAATACCAAAAATGAATAATGCAATTGTAATGGCTACCATAAGATACCCATTGGCAGGTTTGATAATTTTTTCTGAATTCATATATTTTTAATTTAAAATGATATTAAAATGATATCACAAATATAGATGTAATTTTTTGATATTTTCAAATTTTGCAGACACTATTTTTTTTACCTTCGCACAAATACAAAACAAAAAATATTATGAGACGTTATTTTATCTTCTTTTTTTTATGTGTTGGAATATCTTCATATGCTACTAAAAATATCCCAGTATGGGGTCAAACTGGTCATAGGGTTGTTGGTGAAATAGCCTATAGTCATCTTACAAAAAAAGCCAAAAAAAATCTAGAGAAATTACTCAAAGGAGAAGGTTTGGCAATTATTTCTACCTATGCAGATGAAATTAAATCTGATAATGCCTATAGAAAGTTTAGTGCGTGGCATTATGTAAACTTTAAAGAAGGAGAGGCCTATGAAACAGGAGAGAAAAATCCAAAAGGAGATCTAATTCAAGGAATTAAAGAATGTCAAAAAATCATTTCTAATCCTGCTTCTAGTGAAGAAGATAAGGTATTTTATGTAAAGTTATTAGTGCACCTAATAGGAGACTTACATCAGCCTTTACATATTGGTAGGGCAGAAGATAAAGGAGGGAACTCTATAAAAGTAAAATGGTTTAGAGGAAAGACAAATTTACATTCTGTTTGGGACACGAAAATGATAGAATCTTTTAACATGACCTATACCGAGCTAACTTCTAATCTGAATTATTTTTCTAAAAATCAAAAAAAAGCAATTCAGAAAGGGTCTGTTTTAGATTGGGTAAATGAAACTAGAATTATAACTATGGAAGTATACGAATCTGCAACAGTTAATGAAAACTTGAGTTACAGATATATGTATGATCATTTTTCTACAGTGAAAATGCAATTGAAAAAAGGAGGCCTTCGTTTGGCAAAGGTTTTAAATGAACTGTTTGGATAAAAGTTGTTAATTCAAGTTTTATAAAGTTGATTTAAGCTGAAGGATCTATCTTATTCTGTAACCTTTAACCTTGCAGTTGCCTTTACAGAAATATCAGCAAAATTTTTATTTAGATATTTTAAGTAGCCGGTAATTGCTATCATTGCTGCGTTATCTGTCGTGTATTCAAATTTTGGGATATAGGGAGTCCAACCCAAATGTTTTTGAGCCAATCGTAATCTTTTTCTAATTTCAGAATTTGCTGAAACTCCACCTGCAATAGCAATATGTTTAATACCAGTATGTTTTACACTATTTTTTAATTTATCCATTAAGATTTCTACAATGGTATGCTGAATAGAAGCACAGATGTCTTCTAGATTTTCTGAAATAAAATCAGGATTTTCTTTTACTTTTTTTCGAATAAAATAAAGAATCCCTGTTTTTAAACCGCTAAAACTAAAATCTAAATCACCCACTTTTGGTTTTGTGAATGAAAACTTTTTAGGATCTCCTTGTTGCGCATATTTATCAACTAAGGGTCCGCCCGGATATGGTAAGCCTAATATTTTAGCAGATTTATCAAAGGCTTCACCAACAGCATCATCAATAGTCTCCCCTAAGACTTCAAACTTAAAATGACTAGAAACTTTTACAATTTGTGTATGACCACCACTAATGGTAAGGCAAACAAACGGAAAAGGAGGAAAGGCAGTATCTTTTTCTTTTATAAAATGAGCTAGAATATGTCCTTGCATGTGATTGACATCTATTAAGGGGATGTCTAAGCCCAAAGCCAACGATTTAGCAAACGAAGTACCAACTAGTAATGATCCCATTAAACCAGGACCCTTAGTGAAAGAAATGGCATTTAAGTCTTCTTTAGTGATGCCGGCTTGTTCAATTGCTTGTTGTACTACAGGCACTATATGTTGTTGATGAGCTCTGGAAGCTAGTTCAGGAACAACACCACCATATTTAGCATGTATTTCTTGATTGGCAACAATATTACTTAAGACCTCTCCATCGCAAATAACTGCTGCACTGGTGTCGTCGCAAGAAGATTCAATTCCTAATATGTATATCTTTTTTGTTTCCATAAAATGATGAAACAAAATTAACTATTATTAAATTGTCAATTTCTTTTTAAAAGAGAAATTTATTAGTTTATTAATTTTATCGTTCTTTGTATAGAAAGGCTCTATTTTTGCGTTTAGTCTAATAGAGGGTAATACATCTAATATAAAACGAATCAAAAAAATCGGCAAAATACTGTTAAAGTGGTTTAAGTACCTTGTACTATTCATGGTATTTCTTGTCATTATTTTTTCTATTCCAGCTGTACAAACAAGCTTAGCAAACATTGTAACAGACAATATAAATAAAGAGTACGGAACCAATTTAGAGATTAAAAAAGTAGATCTTTCACTTCTAGGGTCAGTTTCTCTTAAAGGTATAGAGATTAGAGATCATCACTTAGACACACTAATTTTTGTAGATAGATTAAAAACTTCATTGCTAGATGCTAAAAGAATTTTAGAAAATAATATTCAACTATACAACACCTCATTAAAAGGGGTGCATGTCTATGTTAAGAATTACAAAGATGAAGAAACACACAATTTAAATATTTTTGTAGAGAAGTTTGAAAATAACAATCCAAGAGATTCAATCTCTAGTACCTTTCAGATTCGATCATCAAATATTTATTTTGAAGATATAAATTACAAGCAAATAGATGAAAATAAGGCAGTTTCGTTAGATTTTGCTGCGTACCACGGGGGCGGAAGCTTACAAGATTTTTCCGTTGTAGGACCTGATGTAGCTTTAAAGATTAGAGGTCTCTACTTTACAGATAATAGAGGTCTAGAAATAACCGATTTAACTACGGATTTTAAGTACTCTAAAACTAAAATGAAGTTTTATAATACGACGATTAAAACTCCATTTTCATCGATAAAGGCAGAAATAGAGTTTGATTATGATAGAAGAAACTTAAGTAAGTTTAATGAATTAGTATATATAGACGCAGCTTTTTACAATAGTTATTTAGCTACTAAGGATTTAAATAAACTATACAAAGAAATTAAAGGAAACGATGTTGTAAGATTTGATGCTAATTTAAAAGGGTCTTTAAATAATTTTTCATTAGAAAACTTACAGCTTAATTCTGATAAAGGAATAAAAATTATTGGTGATCTGAAATTTATCAATGCTGTAAAGCAAGAGGAGTTTTTTTTAACAGCCAATTTAGAAGACTTTTCCGCAGATTATTTTAAGTTAAAAAATATTCTTCCCAACCTTTTGGAGAAAAATATGCCAACAGAATTAAGTAAACTTGGTGAGTTCTCACTCTCAGGATTTACCAAAATAACACCTAGTTCTATTGAAGCAACCTTAGATATTAATTCTGAGATAGGAGATATAGTTGTAGATTTAGAATTAAAAAACTTTAATAGTATAGATGAGGCAATCTATAAAGGTGAGGTGGTCTTAGATAGATTTGATTTAGGGAGATTCTTTGAAGATAGTTCATTTGGTAATATTTCTTTTGAAGGTGAAGTAGATGGTAAAGGATTTCGAATAGAAAATATAAACACTAAGCTTATCGGACAAATCTCTCAGATAGAATTTAATGAGTACAACTATCAAGATATTAGTGTTAACGGGTTGTATCAAAATAATTTATTTAACGGAAAGTTAGCCTCTACAGATGTTAATTTAAACGGAACTTTTGAAGGCTTAGCAGATTTATCTGAAGAGATTAATAAATTTGACTTCAAGGCTACTATTAATTATGCAAATTTAAGTGCACTGAATCTTTACGACAGAGATAGTATTTCAGAACTTAAAGGGTTAATAGATTTAGATTTAACAGGTAATAAGATAGATAATATTGTAGGGATTGCAAATTTTAAAAACATCATCTATACAAATGAAAAAGGGAGCTATCCATTTAAGCAGTTTTTAATTTTCTCAACGGTAAAAGAAAATATTAGACAAATTAGAATAGATTCTGAAGATATTATTAAAGGAGAATTAATAGGTGACTTTAGGTTTGAAGAGTTCTTACTCTTAGCTCAAAATGCTCTTGGGAGTATGTATTCTAATTACAATCCATTTGATATTGCACCAGACCAATTTTTAAAATTCGATTTTATTATTTACAATCAAATAGTTGATGTCTTTTTTCCGGAAATATCAGTAGCTCCAAATACTAGAATTAAAGGAGATATTAAAGCAAATGAAAATCAATTAAAATTAAAAATTTCTTCACCAAAAATTACAGCATACGGAAATATTATAGATTCACTTTCTCTAAATACGAATAACAAAAGAAAATTATATGATACATCTCTAAGTGCAAAAAGTATTGAAACACCCTATTACAAACTATCTAATTTATTACTATTCAATAAAACGATTAACGATACACTATTTTTTAAATCAGCATTTAAAGGGGGATTATCAGAGAAGGAGGTGTTTAATTTAGATTTCTATTTTACAATAAATAAAGAAAAAAAGTCTGTCATAGGTATAGAGAAGTCTACTTTTAATTACAGGGGAAATTTATGGGACTTAAACCCAAAAAATAACACAGAAAATAAACTTGTTTTTGATTTAAAAAAAGACGAATATGTTTTCTCTACATTCAAATTAAAATCTATTGAGCAAGAAATAAATTTTAAAGGAGTTGTCATAGATTCTACTTATAAAAAAATAGAAATCGATTTTACCAATGTATATTTAAAAAGTTTTTTACCAGAAATAGATAGTTTAAAATTAAGAGGAAAATTAAATGGAACCATCAATGTTTCTCAGAAAGACGGAGTCTACGGTCCAAAAGGGAATCTAAAAGTTAAAAATTTTGAAATTAATGACTTTAAGCAAGGGAATTTATTTTTAAATGTAGAAGGGGATAGTTCTTATGACAAGTATCAAGTAATTTTGTCTTTAGAGAGAGAAAAAGTAAAAAGTATTTCTGCATTAGGTACCCTTAATTTTTCTGAAAAAAGACCAAAAATTGATTTAGCTGTTGATTTAGAAGAATTTGACCTTAGTGCCTTTAGTCCCTTAGGTGAGAACGTTTTGTCTAAAATAAGAGGTTCAGCATCAGGTGACTTTACATTAAAAGGATTTTTAAGAAATCCAAATATGAATGGTGATCTAGTCTTAGAAAATGCAGGACTGCAATTTCCATATTTAAATATTGATTACAATTTTGATGGAGATACTTTTGTAAGATTAAATGGTCAATCTTTTGAATTTGACAACATAAATTTATTAGATTCTAAATATGAAACTAGAGGAGTTTTAGATGGTACAATAACGCATCAAAATTTTGATCAATGGGCACTAGATATAGATATTTTATCTCCCAACTTATTAGTATTAGACACTAATAATTCTGATGAAGCATTGTATTATGGTACTGGTTTTATAAAAGGAAATGCGAGTATTGCTGGGTTGACCAATAATATCACAATAAATGTCAATGCAAAGACAATGCCTAATACAAATTTTGTAATTCCATTAAAAGATATAGCTAAGATAGATACTTATAGATCTGTCTCTTATACACATCTGACGCTGCCGACGACTCCTTACGTGTAG
>OJFB01000321.1_pt1 | contig 13002 bp, 14 predicted proteins | sample 1593811 | NCBI WGS metagenome assembly OJFB01 (sample SAMN05416736, study PRJEB24817) | seawater metagenome | isolation source: Sea water | place: Canada:Atlantic | collected 2013-07
AGATAAATGGATAACAAGCACATGATAGCAGTTCTTGAGTGCTTCATACATCATAGAACAGGCAAACAAATTAGGATTGCCAAGCCAACAAAACCTAACCATTATCTACTACTTACAAAAGCTTATGAAAATTGTAAAGGTTTTTTTATAAAATAGGTCTCTTTTTTCATTATATAGGTATGCAAATAGAAATAAACGTACCTACATCTTTAAACGAAATTACACTAGAGCAGTATCAAAGATATTTAAAAGCTACAGAAGAGACTCCAGATGGCTCTTTATTAGATGCTAAAATTATAGAGATATTCTGTGGTATTCCTATATCTGAAAGCTACAAACTAAAGATGTCTAGTGTACAATCAATTGTAGATATATTGGTTGATATGCTAAATGAGAAGCCAACACACATTAATAGATTTTCTTTAGATGGTGTTCAATATGGTTTCATACCAGACCTAGACGAAATGAGTTTGGGAGAGTATGTAGATTTAGATGGTAATGCTTCAGACTGGCAAAAGATGCACGTTGCAATGAATGTATTATACAGACCTATAAAAATAAAGAAAGGTACTAAATATAGTATACAAGAATATACTGCTGAAGACCCTGACAAGATGAAAGATATGCCTCTGGGTGTAGCTATAGGAAGCCTTTTTTTTTTCTACAAGTTAGGTCTAGAATTATCGAGTCATACGATTCTCTCTTCAGTCAATCAACAAGAGATGGAGACTATTCAAGAGCAGCTAACTTCGGAAACAAGTGGGGATGGTACTCATCAATTTATAGCCTCGCTGGAGGAGATGTTACAAAGTTTGAAGATATCACTAAACTAAATTTTCATCAATGCTTTACTTTCTTGTCATTCACAAAAGAGAAAGCAGAGATAGAAGCACAACAAATAAAAAGTAAGTTTTAAATGAAAGGATTTTATCAAGTAACGGAAACAATAAAAAACCAACTGTTAGCAGATGTAAATGTAAACACAGTTACAACTGGGGATATAACAAGGGTTGATTTATCGAAGCAAACTATATTTCCTTTATCTCATTTAATAGTTAATAGCGTAACAAATGAAGACAATGTCTTGCGTTTTAGTTTATCTGTTCTTGCTATGGATATTGTAGATATTTCAAAAGAAGAAGTGGTTGATATATTTAGAGGAAACAACAATGAGCAAGATGTTTTAAATAGTCAGTTAGCAGTATTAAATAAGTTAGTACAAGTATTAAGAGGTGGCACATTATTTCAAGACCTATACCAGTTAGATGGCTCTCCAAGTTTTGAGCCTTTCTATGATAGGTTTGAGAATGAGATGGCTGGATGGGCATTAACATTTGATGTGATCATAAACAATGATATAACAATATGCTAAGCAATGTAAAAGATGAGCTTAACAGATTTGCTAAGTATGTTATAAGCCAGTCAAGAGCAAACCTTACAAGAGGAAGTAAACCTTTTGGTACAAAGAACGATACTAAAAAACTATACAATAGTTTGAAGCATGACTTGAATGTAAGTCCTAACAGTTTTGGATTGAAGTTCTTGATGGAAGACTATGGAGCGTTTTTAGATCAAGGTGTAAAAGGTAAAGACCCTAGTAAAGTTTCTCCTAATGCAAAGATAAAAGGGCAGCAAGCACCTAATACTAAATTTCGTTTTGGTAGTGGTTCAGCATCTGGTAAATGGGATGAATTCACAGGAGGCATAGAGAAATGGGCAAAGAAAAAAAACATAAGGTTTAGAGATGAAAAAGGAAAATTTAAAAAAGGTAATTATAAGTCGTTGGCTTATGTAATAGCAAGCAACATTTATAATAGAGGTATAAAGCCTAGTATGTTTTTTACCAAACCATTTAAAAAAGCCTTTGATAATTTACCTAAAGATATAGTAGAAGCATACAAATTAGATGTGGAAGAATTAATAAAATATACTACAAATGGCAATAATTAATACTAGAAGTCCTCACTATATCTCTGTAGCAATTGCAGACCTAGGAGTTGCAACTTTAACAATTGAAGTTTATACAGGAGACAAGACTACAGGGTTTACTGGTGTGCCACAATATAATTTAAGTAAGCAAGTAATAGGATCAACTGCTAAAATATCATTTGAAGTATCTGAGCTAATAAGAGATTATTTAGATGTCTCTTTTGATGGAGACTATGATACAACTGCTGAGGGTTCTTCTAAATGGGTAAGAACTATTTTAACTGCTGTAGATGGAAATGGTGTACAACTATCACAAACAATAAGTACAGATTTAGCCTTTAATAGTTATGGTTATTTTGAGGAGGGTGCTAACTATTCTTTTGATAATAAGTCTTTGTTGATGTCACAAAAAGATATAAAAGTAACACCTCTTGGAGATTATAGAATACCAATATACACAGAGAACAATCCAACATTATTATTTTTAGATTCTGCTGGAGCAACACAAAGAACAGTATCATATACCACAAGCACACAAAGTAACGGACAAATAGAATCGGTTGAGTTATTTCCAGAACTATGTGTAAACGGAAATTTCACAACAGATAGTGGATGGACAAAAGAAACTGCTGACTGGACAATAAACAATGGTGCAAGTTTTTTAAACTCTTCTGATTTAGCAAAGGATAGATTATTTCAATCTTCAACCGGTTTAACTGATGGGGTAAATATTACCTCTGAATTTACTGTGACAAATTTTAGCGGAACTGGTAGTGCTTCTATGCGTTATCCTTTCCCTATTCCAATTACAAGAAATGGATTTTATAGAGTATCTGGAGTTGGAGAGAATATTGAAAGAATACAATTTGAAGCAGAAGCAACAGATTTAACAACACCTCTTACTTTCTCTATTGATAATGTATCTGTTAAAAAGACTGTAGATGTAAGCAGTATAAGAGTAACAGATGACAATGCAATAAAAGTAATATCTGTCTCTGAGGATTGCGAGAGTAAGCACACACCATATAAAGTAACATTTACAAACAAGTTTGGAGTATTACAAGATTTGTATTTCTTCCAGAGGTCTAAAGAAAATATGTCATCAAAGAGACAGAGCTATAGTTCAAATACTTTGAACTCATCAAACTCATATAGTATATCTGATCACACAAAAAGAGATTTTAACATCACAGCTTCTGAGACTATTTCTTTAAGTAGTGGATTTGTACCTGAGTCATATAATGATGTGTTTAAACAGCTTATGTTATCTGAAACTGTATGGCTTAACAACGAACATAACCAAGTATTACCAATCAATATAAAGACAAGCAGTATCAGTTACAAAACTCAAGTAAATGATAAGCTAATAGAGTACACAATAAATTTTGAGAACTCATACAATGTACTAAACGATATACGATAAATGCAGAGCGTTCAACTTTACATAGGTAGTGAAAGAATTGAGTTGTTTGATGATGAGAGTGTAGTGCTTACTCAGTCAATTCAAAACGTAAAAGATATAAGTAAAATTTTTACAGATTTTACGAGGACTTTTAGTGTTCCAGCAACTGCAAAAAATAATAAAGTCTTTAAGCATTTTTATAATTCTACGATCACAAATACATTTGATGCACGATCTAAGGTAGATGCCACAATTGAGTTAAATCATTTAAAGTTTAGAAGTGGTAAAGTAAAACTAAATGGAGTTGATTTAAAGAACAATAAACCGAGCTTGTATAGAATTACATTCTTTGGCAATACAGTCTCTTTAAAAGATACTTTAGGAGAGGATAAGTTAGGTTCTTTAAGTAGTTTAAATACTATTGAGTTAGTGTATGATTCTTCAAGTATAAAAAGTTCTTTACAAGCGAGTCCATCTTCTAACGATGTGATTGTTCCATTGATAACACATACTAAAAGATTAATTTATGATAGCAATGTTTCTTCAACTACTGCTGAAAATGTTGCATACAATAGCAATGTTACAGGAGTTTATTGGAATGATTTAAAATATGCTTTAAGAGTAGATAAAATTGTACAAGCAATATCATCAACTTATGGTATTAATTTTAGTGATGACTTTTTTACAAGCACAAATGAACCATACTACAATTTGTTTATGTGGTTGCATAGAAAAAAGGGAGATGTTACATCAACTGGTACTGGAAATATATTAGCACAATCTTTGGTTAATACTTGGACAGTAACACACAACCCACAACAGACTGGAATAATAAATGTATCTACTTTAAATATAACATCAATTACTTTAAATCCATCCCCAAATTCAAATTTTCAATTTGGAGGATTGACATTAAAACTAAGGACAACAAGTACAGACTTATATAATGTATCAATTCAGATAAATGGTCAAGAGGTGCATAGAGCTGTAGATGTATCTGGTGATGTAGATATATCTGATACTGAGTATAATTTAGTAGCTGGTGGTTATAATGTGATAATTGAATCAGCTAATAATATAACATTTACAGAAGTAACTTGGCTATTAGCAACTAGCTATGGACTTGCAACAATATTTACACCATTTACATCTGCTTCTTTTACGCATAATAATTCTTTTAGTTTTATTATATCACAGCAGATACCAGATTTAAAAATCATAGACATTATGATTGGTCTATTTCGTATGTTTAATCTTACGGCTTATGTGGATGAGAGTACAGATAAAATAGTTGTAAAAACTTTAGATAGTTATTATGCTGGGGGCAACTCTTATGACATTAGTAAATTTTTAGATGTAGATAAAAGCTCTGTTGATTCGGCTTTACCATTTAAAGAAATAACCTTTGAACATGGAGACACAAAAACACTACTAGCAAAACAACACGAACAACTAGCAGCTCAGACTTGGGGAAAGATGCACTATAATCAAGTAGGTGGATTAGATTCGGGAGTAGACATATACAAAGTTAAAACACCTTTCTCACAATTGAAATATGAAAGGTTGAGAGACTACAATACAGATGCAGATACCTCTGTTCAATACGGATATTTTGTTGATGACAACCAAGAACCATACATCGGTAAACCTTTGTTATTTTATCCAATTAGAAATAGTGGTAATAATATTTCTTTTGTTGAAGATAGTACAACACATTCACAGATTGTAAATTATAACATACCATCAAATAGCGTTGCTTTGTCATCTGCTACGAGTAAGTATAATATAAATTTCAACAACGAGATCAACGAATATACAGCAGAGAATGACTTTACTGATACCTTGTTTCAAGCATACCACAGCGACTATATCTCTGATGTATTTGATGTAAGAAATAGGCTAACAAAAGTAAGTGCTTATCTACCATTAAGAATTTTACTTAATTATACGTTAGCAGATAGGTTTTCAATCTTTGGCAATAGGTATAAGATAAATTCTATCAAAACTAATTTCAAGACTGGCAAGTCTGATATAGAGTTATTGAATGATATTTTTGTTGTTCCAGCTCCAACGATTCCACCAGATCAAACACCTCCAACTGTACCAACAAGTTTAACAAGTTCGAACTTAACAGCGACATCATTTATACTTTGTTGGAATGCTTCAACAGACTCTGGTGTAGGTGTAAAGAGTTATTCAGTTTTCCAAGATGGAGTATTAATACAAAGAGTTTCAGCAGTTCCTATCAACTTTGTGTATTGTGCTACAATCACAGGGTTAACAAGTGGACAGAGTTATACTATGACAGTAAGTGCAACGGACTTTAATAATAATGTATCAAACCCATCAACAGCATTAACAGTAACAACCATATCATAATGATTAAAGAGATATTAGAATTGTTAAGAGATACAGACTGCAAGTCTGAGATAGTACAAATAGCAAAAGGAAAAAATAAATTTCCAGATAGTTTTAAAGAAATATTTACAAGACAAAAGCAAGAAATGCAATGGAGAAAATAATTGTAGAACTAGAAGCAAAAACAAACAAAGCCTTAAAAGGAATTGATAATGTTGCTAAGAGTGTATCAGACTTAAACAAGGAGGTTGTAAGCTCTAATAAAAAAACAGCAGAGTCTTTAAATGGTATTCAAAAAGTTACTAAGACAGTTACAAAAGGAGTAAAAGGATTAGGTACAGGATTAAAGGCTCTTGGACTAGGGTTGATTATTTCTTCTTTAGATACTTTAAAAGATTTGTTTTCTCAGAACCAAAAAGTTGTTGATCTATTTACTACAGCTTTTGAGTTTGCTGGTCAGATGGTCAGTCAAGTTACAACAGCGGTTACAGATATTTATGATGCACTTACACAGACAACAGACCAATTTGATGCACTAGGTAAAGTTATTTCTGGAGTTGTTACAATTGGATTAACTCCTCTTAAATTAACTTTCTACGGAATAAAGTTAGCAGTACAAGAAGCAATGTTAGCTTGGGAGAATAGTTTTTTAGGAGGTAAAGATGAGGAAACAATAAAGCAATTAAATTTATCAATAACAGAAACAAGAACAAATCTTTTAGATGTAGGAAAGGCAGCTTTAAATGCTGGTAAAGATATTGTAGATAATTTTGGAGAGGCAGTAACTGAGGTTGGAGATGCTGGAAAAATTGTAGCAAAAGAATTAGGAGAGGTAAATGTAAAAAGTGCTTTAGAGTCTGCAAAAGCCATTACAGAATTAAAAAAGTCTGCTGAATTAGCATCTGTTTTAAATCAAGGATTGATTGAGCAGTATGATAGACAAGCAGAGCAATTAAGACAGATAAGAGATGATGACAGTAAAAGCATAGAAGAAAGAATAAAAGCGAATGAAGAACTTGCTTTGGTATTAGACGAGCAAGAAGTAGCAATGAAAAAAAATGCACAGATTGCTGTTGATGCTGCTGCTGCTGAATTATCTAAAAACAAAGATAGCATTGAACTACAGAAAGCATATCAAGATGCGTTAAATGAACAGGCTGGAATTGAGGCACAGATAACTGGTTTTCGAAGTGAACAACAAACCAATACAAACTCTTTATTAAAAGAGCAGAAAGAGATAATGAATGAGATTTCTTTGTTTGGTAAATCTGAAAGAGACAAAGAAAGGTTAGAGCTACAACAAGAGTATGACCTAAACAAAGAGCTAATAGAAAGAGAGGTTACAGATGATGCAGAAAAAAAAGAGCGTTTACTTGCTTTACAAACTGACTTCAATACTAGATTAAAGGAGATAAATGATGGTTTTGATGCTGAAGATATAGAGACTAAACAAAAAAATACAGACGAATCTAACAGAATTGCAAAAGAGCAAAAAGATTTTAAAGAGGAGCAGTATCAAAAGGGATATAGTGACTTACAAAACATAGTTAGTATAGGAGGTAAGAAACTGGAAAAAGTTGGAAAGGCTTTAGCAATTGCTGATGTAGTTAGAAGTTCTGTAAAGTCTATATCAGAAACTGTATCAAGCACAGGTGTCGCAAACGCAAAAGCAGTAGCAGCTTCTCCTTTAACTGGGGGGATGCCATTTGTAGGAATAAACACAGTAAAAGCAGCTCTATCTATTGGTTCTACTATTGCAAGTGCCACAAAGAGTATTCAATCTATAAAAGGTAACGCTAAAACAGTAAGTCCACAAAGTATTCCATCTAATGGTGGTGGTGGTGGTGGTGCATCTGTTCCTCCAGCATTTAATGTAGTTGGGGCAAGTGATACAAATCAGTTAGCAGATGCAATTGGTGGGCAGTCTAAGCAACCATCAAGAGCTTATGTTGTGGCTTCAGATGTATCAACAGCTCAGGCATTAGATAGAAATATTATTACAGAAAGTGGAACATAAAAATACAAAACACATTAAATAAATCATTATATAAATATGAAACTAATAGAATTAATTTTAGATGATGATGAGGCAATCGGAGTCGAAGCGGTGTCGCTGGTAAATTCTCCAGCCATTGAGTCACCTTTTATAGCACTTAATAAACAAGAGATAAAACTTGCTGAGATAAGCAAAGAGAAAAGGCTTTTAATGGGTGCTTTATTGATACCAAAGAAACCTATTTACAGAAAGTCAGGAGATGATGAATACTATATTTTCTTCTCAGAAAAGACAGTAGCAAAGGCTTCTCAGTTATACCTACAAAATGGAAACCAATCAGAAGCAACACTAGAGCATGATGCAGAATTGAAAGGATTGACATTAGTTGAAAGTTGGATCGTAGAAGATAAAGCAAAAGACAAGACTGCTTTGTATGGTTTAGATGTTCCTGTAGGCACATGGATGGGTTCTGTAAAAGTAGAGAACGAAGATGTATGGAACGATTATGTAAAGACTGGTAAAGTAAAAGGATTTTCTATAGAAGGATATTTCGCTGATCGATTAGAAAGACCTAAAGAAAAAATAGAAGAAAATTTATCAGCAGACGAAAATAAAATAGAAGAACTAAAAAAATTATTAAGATGACAAGAGCAGTTTATTGCTATTGCAAAAACACCTACACCATTGAAGAATGTGACTGTAATAGATGCGAAGATAGAGAAATCTGGAGGCAAGGAATAGGTAGTACAGAGCAAACATCTGAATAAATTTCAATTTGAAAACACAAAATAATAACCAATTTTTATTATATATATATGAACACAGAGAATAGAGTTTTTAATAAACTAGCTCAAGCAGAGAAAGTAGAGTTATCTGCACAGAGAGTAGCACTTGGTATCATTGATGATGCTGATTCATTCTTTACAAAAGCCAACAGCAAATCACTTGAAGGAGCAAGTTTTGTACAAAAAGCAGCACGTTCTTTTGCTGAAGCTGCTCAATTAACAACAGAAGCAGAAAGTATTTTACAACAAGCTCTTCCAAAAGCAAAAGATTTAGGAGCAAAGAGCTTAGTAAAAGAAATTCAAAGTTTTATAAGAGGAGCATCAAGCAGATTAAAAAGATATAATAAAAGTGAAAACACCTTAAAAGGTATTAATTAACTATATATATGAACACAGAGAATAGAGTTTTTAATAAACTAGCTCAAGCAGAGAAGGTTGAGTTATCTGCACAAAAGATTGAGTTAAGTAATTTATCAATTTTAAACAATATAACCATAGAAGCTAATAAATTATCAATTAGAGGTGATGATTTTAAAAAAAATAAACGTGCTTTAGAAGAAGAGAAAAATATTTTAAATATTAATTCAAAGCAAATAATAAGTGGCTCACAAAAACAAATTGATATTTTTAAAGCTAAATCAAAAGAATTAGGTATTGATGTCACTAAAATAAGTGAGTATAAAAATGCTTTAAAATCCATACAAAAGATAAAAGATGTTTTAAAAGAAACAAGTTAAATAAATATATATATGAACACAGAAAGAACATTACTAAACAAGGCTAGAGCTTTACTCGGTATAGAGGTAAAGCTAGAGCAAATGACATTGGAAAATGGAGCTGTATTAGAAGCTGAAGTATTTGAAGCTGGAGCTGAAATATTTGTAGTCGCAGAAAATGAGCGAGTACCCGTTCCTGTTGGAGAGTACGAAGCACAAGGTAAAACTATTGTAGTTGCTGAAGAAGGAGTAATTGCAGAGATCAAAGAAGCTGGAGCAGCAGAAGAAGAAGCACCAGCAACTGAAGAAGTAGTTGAAGAAGAAGAGTTAGAAGCAGAAGCTGCTACTCCAAAGAAAATTGTAAAATCAATCTCAGAAGAAATGTTCTTCTCGGAAATTGAAAAGCTACGAAGCGAAATAAACGAACTTAAACTATCTAAGGTTGAAGAAAAAGTAGAGTTATCTGCTCAACCAGAAGTAGAAGGAATATCTCACAATCCAGAGAGAGCAACAGAGAAGAAAAATTTAAATCTATTTGCTCAAAAAGGAAGAAATACAATACAATCTAGAATCTTTAATAAAATAAATAATAAATAATAATGGCTACAACAACAAGTATTAGTTCCTCATATGTAGGAGAATTTGCAGCTGATTACGTATCAGCGATGCTTTTAAGTGGAAACACTTTAGCAAACGGATTAATCGAAATTAAACCAAACGTAAAGTACAAGGAAACTTTAACAAGATTAGAATTAACTGGACTAGTTGCAGATGCTTCTTGTGATTTTGCTGATACTGGTACGTTAACTTGGACAGAAAGAACTATCGAACCTAAAGCATTACAAGTAAACATGAAACTTTGTAAGACTACTTTTAGAAGTACTTTCGAAGCTGGTTCAATGGGTGCATCTGCACACGATAACTTCCCAGCAAAATTATCTGATTTCATTATCGGAAAAACATCTGCTAAAATAGCACAAGCGACTGAGCTTGCAATTTGGGGTGGTACTGCTGGAGCTGGTTCTTTTGATGGCTTTACAACTTTATTAGCTGCTGATGCTGCTCATACTGGATCAAAAAAGATTACAGGACAAGCAATAACACCATCAAATGTTGTTGCAGAATTAGGTTCTGTGATTGATGCAATTCCAGAGCAATTATTACAAGACGAAGGACTTTATGTTTACGTTGCGAACAACGTTTATAGAGCTTACAAAAGAGCTTTAGGAGGTTTCCAATCAAACGGACAGGGAGCTAATGGATATATGGCACAAGGTAACAACCAAGACATCGATGTACAGTTTTTTGATGGTATTAAAGTTGTTCCTGTGAATGGATTACAATCAAATAAAATGATAGCTTCCATCAAAGAAAATTTATTTTTTGCGACATCTTTGTTGAGTGACTTGAATGAAGTTCGTGTAATTGATACAGCTGAAACTTTAGGAGACCAAAATGTAAGATTTATTGCTCGTTATACAGCAGCAGTAAATTATGCAGTTGTTGAGGACATAGTTTCTTATGGATTAGGTTTATAATCTAACAATAATAATAAAAACGAGGTAGGTAGAGAATATCTATCTACCTTTTTTTAATAACTTAAAACATATAAAATAATGGCTTGTTTAACACTTAGCTCTGGTAGAGCTTTACCATGTAAAAAAGGTACTGGTGGTTTGAAATCGGTATATTTTGCAGATTTTGGAACTCTTGGTACTGTTACTAAAAGTGGTTCTGAAATTACTGCAATTAGTGCTGGAGACTTTTACAAATTTGATATTAACGGATCATCTTCTTTAGAGACTACAATCAATGCTTCAAAAGACAATCAAAGTTTATTTTACACACAAACTTTGAGCTTAAACTTACTTGTACTTGATAAAGCAACGCAAGAGCAGATAAAAATTCTTGCAGCAAGTAAATCTCATGTAGCTGTAGAAGATCAAAATGGTGTATTCTTTATGATTGGTTTGCTCAACGGAGCTGAAGCAAACGGAGGTGCAATTTCTTTAGGAGCTGCAATGGGAGATGCTCAATCATTTGCTATCACATTGGAAGCAATGGAAGTAGACCCACCATTCTTTGTTGAAAAAACAGTGATTCCAGCATTGACATCTGCAACACAAATTAATCCAAACGCATAGTTTCTTTTCATAATTTGTTTTTGATAGAAAAAGGCAATCTTAATTGATTGTCTTTTTTTTTGCTCTAAATAAATAAAAAGAGTCTATTTTTTTATTATATAAGTATGAAAGTATTACTACATACTACATCTTCACAAACCATAAAGATTATACCTCGTGTATATGCTTCATCTGTCACATTAAGATTGAGAGATGACAGCTCTAATACCTCTGTAGACTTGTTAGTTTCTGGTACTACATCTGGCAATTACCTTGTATTGAGTACTGTTTTTGATTTAAAAGAAGGTAGATTTTACGATTTAAAAGTTTACAACGGACAAGGAGCAGTAACAGAGGCAGATATTATCTATAGAGACAAGATTTTTTGTACTGACCAATCAACTAACCAATCAAACAACGAGCATTACTCAGTAAACAAAGATGTGTATGTTGAGAAAAGTGGTAATAACGATTTTATAATACTATAATGAAAAAACGCATAAATAAAGTAAGACCACAAGCACCAAAAAAACAAGCACGTTCTAATGTTTCTTTTGTTAATTTATCATCTTACACAACACCAGAGATAGTAGAGTCTAGGAATAAAGAGTGGATTGAATTTGGTACTGATAATGACTTTTTTAATTTTTTGATTGATAAAGCAAATGGAAGTGCTACAAATAGTGCTTGTATCAACTCTATCTCTCAGATGATTTATGGTAAAGGGTTGTCTGCTACAGATAGTGCAAGGAGACCAGAGCAGTATGCCAGAATGATATCTTTATTTAAGAAAGACGATTTACGAAGGTTTGCATATGATTTGAAGCTGACAGGGCAATGTGCTATACAAGTAATTTACTCAAAAAATAAAAAGACTATTGAAAAGGTTGATCATCTACCAATTGAGACTTTAAGAGCAGAGAAATGTGGAGCAGAAGATAAAGAAGTACAAGCATATTATTACTTCCCAAAATGGGAGGATATAAAGCCATCTGATAAGCCTTTACGCATACCAGCGTTTGGAGTATCTGATACACCTAAACCAATTGAGATATTGTATGTAAAGCCTTATGAGGCTGGGATGTACTACTATAGTACACCAGACTATATCGGAGGAATACAATATGCAGATTTAGAAATAGAGGTATCAAACTACCATATAAATAATGTGCGAAATGGTTTGAGTCCATCAATGATGATTAATTTTAACAATGGTGTACCAGATGAAGAAACACAAGTTTTAACAGAAAATAAGATAAAACAAAAGTATCAAGGATCGTCAAGAGCTGGTACTCCTATTATTGCTTTTAACGATAATAAAGAGAGTGCTGCAACTATTGAGGCTATTCAATTATCAGACGCTCACAACCAATATCAATTTATAAATGAGGTAGCACAATCAAAAATTTTAATTGCTCATCGAATTGTGTCTCCTATGCTTTTAGGTATTAAAGATAACTCTGGATTTGGTAATAATGCAGAGGAATTAAAAGACAGTTCTATACTAATGAATAACATGGTTATAGCTCCATTTCAAGAGCTTTTAACAGATGCTTTTGATAAGATATTAGCTTTCAACAATATTAGCTTAAACCTATACTTTAAGACCTTACAACCTTTGCAGTTCTTAGACTTAGACAACGTAGAAGATAAGATAACAAGAGAAGAAGAAACTGGTGTAAAGATGTCTAAA
>OJFB01000325.1_pt1 | contig 12767 bp, 10 predicted proteins | sample 1593811 | NCBI WGS metagenome assembly OJFB01 (sample SAMN05416736, study PRJEB24817) | seawater metagenome | isolation source: Sea water | place: Canada:Atlantic | collected 2013-07
CTATCGATCCTCTTGTTTATGTTGTATCAGATTTTTTATCCTCTGACGAGTGCGCATCCTTTATTAAGGTTGGGTCGGGTAAGATGGAAAGAGCTACAGTCATAACCGATTCAGAGCATCAGTTTCATGATAGTAGAACCAATAGCTATGCTTGGATACAGCATGATGCGAGCGATATAATTCACGAAGTAAGTAAAAGATTTTCTATTCTAGTTAAAATGCCAATCAATAATGCAGAGCAATTTCAGCTAGTTCATTATGGGCCAGGAACTGAGTACAAACCTCATTTTGATGCCTTCGATAAAAGCACGGAAGAGGGAAGGAACAATTGGTTCCCCGGAGGTCAGAGAATGGTAACTGCCTTGGCTTATTTAAATGACGTTGAAGACGGCGGGGCAACCGATTTCCCTGATATCGGTGTCTCGGTAAAACCTAATAAAGGTGATGTTGTTGTTTTCCACAATTGCATAGAAGGCACTTCTGATATTAATCCTAATTCACTTCATGGCGGATCGCCTGTTATTTCTGGTGAGAAATGGGCCGTAAATTTATGGTTTAGACAAGAAGCCATTTATTAAAATTTTTTTATTTCTAGACTAGATTTTTTTTAAAAACACTTTATTATTCAATCAACTGCAAGGGGTGGTCAACTGACCTGAGATCTTCACGGAAACCCTTTGAACCTGATCCATACAATAATGGCGGAGGAATCGCATGAATATTATTAAAAATAGAATTGTTTTTTTATTATCTTTTTTATTATGTTTGGTTAGCCCATGGCTGGCCTCACAAACAGTTGAGGAAATCATTGTAAAAGGTGATTGGCGACAAATTTCAATTGAAAAGGAAGATTCAAGCATCATCGTTCTTGATGAAGAGCTAATCAAATCTCAACCAATTAAGCATTTTGAAATGCTGTCTTACCTAATACCTAATTTGAACTTTGCTGCTAGTGACTCAAGGGCTCGTTATTTTCAAATTAGAGGGATTGGAGAAAGAGGTGGCTATGAGGGCACACCAAATTCATCAGTTGGTTTTTTGATCGATGATATTGATTATTCAGGGCAAGGTGGAATTGCTACCACTTTTGATGTAGACCAAATTGAAGTTCATAGAGGCCCGCAGGGCTCAAGAATAGGAGCTAATGCTTTAGCTGGACTAATCTATATTAAAACAAAGGATCCGACAGAAGAGTTTGAAGGTATAAGTGAAGTCACTATTGGTGATTATGGAGTATGGAATTCTGGAGTAGCATTTGGAGGCCCTTTGGACCAAAACAAGGATATAACCTATAGAATTGCACTGCGAAAAGATTATTCAAATGGCTTTAGAAAAAATGTATATCTAAATAAGTCTGATACCTCCAAGAAAGATGAAAGCACTTTAAGATTAAAAGTTAATTGGAAGGCGAGTGATAAAACCTCTATTAAATTTCTAGTTACAGAAATTGATATGAATGACCCTGCTGATATCTGGACCATAGATGATAGTCTTAATACTCTGTCAGATAGGCCTGGAATGGATTCACAAAAAACAAATGCATACGGCTTAAAAATATTCCATAGATTTAATAAATTTGAGTTACAAAGTTTAACAAGCATCACTGATACCAATGTTATTTTTAGTTACGATGCTGATTGGGGTAACTCTGAATCTCATGCGCCATACACATATGATTATTTTTCAGAAACCTTAAGAAATAGAGAATCATTTAGTCAAGAATTTAGGGTGGTTTCAAACCCTGCAGATCTTGCCTCAGACTTTCCTGCTGAATGGGTTGTGGGGGTCAGTTATTCTGATATCAATGAATCAAATTTAAAAAATGATGATGGTGTTTATGGTGATCCCTCTGATCCTTATGGGCCATATGCTAGTGAATCTTCTTCTTCAAGCAAATATAACTCAGAGAATCTATCAGTTTTCGGTAACCTAGATTACTTTATTAATGAGACGACAAAGATATCTATTGGAGCTCGATCTGAAGATTGGGATGCAAATTATTCAGATTCTCTTGGAGAATCTTTTAATCCTTCTAAAAGAATGTCAGGTGGAAAAATTTCATTAGTAAAAACCTTAATCAATGATAGTACTATTTTTACAAGTATTGCTAAGGGTTACAAGCAGGGTGGATTCAATCTGGGTCTAGGTCTTGCTCCCGATTCACAAAATAGAAATATCTATTATGATCCTGAGTTCCTGACAAATTATGAGACAGGGGTTAATACAAAACTATTAAACTCAAAATTAAATATAGGAGCTGTAATATTTTACTCAGACAGGGAAGATCAACAAGTTTCAATTTCAACTCAAGTTGACCCGAGTGACCCGAATACCTTTTCATATCTGACACAAAATGCTGCAGAGGGCATAAATAAAGGCCTAGAATTAAGCATGGATATGGAATTAACTGATTCCCTTAATGTTTTCGCTAATCTTGGAATACTAAAGACTGAGATAAAGAATTGGAAATCTAGACCGGATCTCGAGGGAAGAGCTCAAGCACATGCACCTGAAAGAAGTTTTGCTTTAGGTTTTAGTTGGAAGCCAACCGCAAAGACTTACCTTTCTCTAGATGTAACCGGAAAAAGCAGTTTTTATTATTCAGATTCACATAATAATAAATCAGACTCATATGCCCTAACTAATATTAACTATGGCTACCAAAAAAATAATTGGAACTATGAAATATGGGTTCGTAATATATTCGATACTTATTACTCTACAAGAGGTTTCTATTTCGGGAATGAGGCTCCAAATTTTGAAGACACTCTTTATAAAAGACATGGAGACCCTAGACATTTAGGACTTTCTGTTCGATATGATTTTTAATCTGATTGACCAATACTGGATGGAGTTTCTGGCAGTGGTGTCTGCTATTGCCTATCTATTGCTAGCTGTAAGACAAGATATAAGATGCTGGTTGGCAGCTATTCTCAGTTCTTTTTTATATTTTTTTATCATGTTTTCAGCTGGCCTATATATGGAAGCTGGATTGCAAATATTCTATATTCTTATGGCTGTTTATGGATGGTCTCAATGGAGAGAGGAGAGCAAAACAAATATAAAGTTTTCTGTTAAAACCTGGAAACCAATTAAACATCTCTTCGTAATCTCTTTAATATTCTTACTTGCTTTGGCCTCTGGCCTTATCCTTGAAGAATTTACAAATGCAGTTTTTCCATTTATTGATGCTCTAACTACTTGGGGAGCCATCGTAGCTACCTATATGGTTGCAAAGAAATTGTTAGAGAATTGGATCTATTGGTTTGTGATTGATTCTATTTCTATTTTCTTGTTTATGTCTAGAGGCCTTGTTCTAACATCTATTTTATTTTTTATATATCTCATTATTATATATTTTGGTTACAAGTCATGGGCTAGAATTAAAGACAATGGAAGCATTAAACCTATCTAAAAGAATTGAATCTATTTCTTCTGAAATAGAAATCATAAAAAAACTTAAAACCGGCCCGGTATCTGAAATATATTTGTGTACGTTAAGAAATATCAAAGCAGTATTAAGACTAGATTATTCATGGGCTTCTTTTTTACCCTTTGATAGAAATACAGAAATAAGGATTGTTAATAGCCTTGATCACTTAGAACTTGCGCCTAAAATTTTATATCATGATACCTCTAATGGCGTTCTTATCTGGAGATATATTGAAGGAAAAGAGCTCAATTTTATACCTGGATCCCAGAATAATCTAATCACAGGGCTTGGAATGAATTTAAAGAACCTTCATCAATCAAAGCTTCCTGATGGAGATGTCGCATCATTCAAAACTTTTATTGCTGCTTATGAAAGTCTTCTTCAAGAAGAGTCAAAAGAGACGTTAATTAATAAAGGTTTCAAGCTTTACAATGATATATGCGAAGACGGGACAGGTTATGTTCTTTCCCACAACGATCTTCATAAATCAAACCTTCTAATAGAAGATAAAATCTATTTCTTGGACTGGGAATATACCGCAGCTAACCATCCTTATTTTGATATAGCAACACTTCGCCATTCATTAAATCTATCAGATAAAAATACCCAGTTATTATGGGATGCTTATTCTAATGATGGCTCTTTAATAGATATAGAAAAATTAGATCGGTGGATTCTTTTTATTCAATATCTAGACCTTTTTTGGAGAAAATCGATAGAAAAATTAGCACCTATTTATAAAGATAAAATGGATATATCCGCTCTAGAAAAAAAACTGTCTTTATTAAGTTAACTGATTAAGTTTAATTTTTTTCATCGCCTTCCATAGGAGTTAGAAAATCTTCATATTGCTTTTGCAGTCTTTGCATTCCTCCAATCCATCTATCTCGATCGTTTGCTTTTCTTTGCATGTATTCTGTTACTTCTTGATGGGGGAGAACTAGAAAACGCTCTTCCTTTATTGCGTCTAATACATCATTAGCCACAACATCCGCTTCAAGCATTCCATCTACTCCTGCAACACCAGGGCCTTGTTCGGTCATGGCCGTTCTAACTGCTTGAGGGCATAAACAAGAAACACCTATTCCTTTGTTGCCATACGTAATTTTAATCCACTCAGCAAAGCTTACAGCAGCGGCTTTGGTTACAGCATAACCAGCAGCTCCTAATTGAGTTAAGAGTCCAGCAGCAGATGAGGTATTAACTAAGTATCCCTCGCCCCTTTCTATCATCTGAGGCAAAACATGCTTAGCCGCATGAATATGAGACTGAACATTTACACCCCAAATATGATTCCAATCAGCAGTATCAGCTTCAAAAAAACCAGGCTTGCCACCAATGCCAGCATTAGAACAAAATATATCAATGCCGCCTGAAAGTTCATTAGCCTCGCTAATAACATTAATAATATCCTGCTCTTTTGAAACATCAGCAGCAACTGCTAGACCTCCAATAGTATCTGCAGTTTCCCTTGCCCCATCAATATTCATATCAACACAAACTATTGATTTAGCCCCGGCTTCTTTAAATGCGATACAGAGAGCTTTGCCGATGCCACTTGCAGCACCAGTTACAACAATTCTTTTATTTAAAATATCCATAATTTTATTTTATCTCATAATTGATAAATATATAGTCTCATAAATGCACAGTCCCCAATAAAATATATAATAATTTTATGCAAAAAAAAATCGTTATTATTGGAGCAAGTGGAGCAATCGGCAAAGCTTTTGTAGATCTGTATTCAAAAATTGATACTGTTGAGCATGTGTTCTCTTTTTCTAAAACACAAATAGACTTTATCTCAAGCAAGGTAACGAGCTTTCCCATCGATATAGAGGATGAGATTAGCGTAAAGAATGCAGCAGAGGTGATCGGCACCCAAAAGATTGACATAGTTATAGTCGCAACTGGAATTCTTCATAATAAAGATTTTGGTCCTGAAAAAAGTATTAAAGATTTAGATCCAGATAATTTTCTCAAAGTATTAAAAATTAATACCATTGGCCCGGCAATTATAGGAAAGCATTTCCTCCCATTACTTACTAAAGATCAAAAAAGTGTTTTTGCCTTCTTGAGTGCAAGGGTTGGTAGCATTTCAGAGAATAAGCTAGGAGGCTGGTATTCTTATAGGGCTAGTAAAACAGCACTTAATCAGGTTGTTAAAAACTTTAGCATAGAGGTTTGTAGAACAAATCCAAATGCAGTTATTCTAGGTCTTCAGCCTGGGACAGTGGAAAGTAATTTAAGTGAGCCTTTTAAAAAAAATGTCGCTAGAGAAAAGTTATTCACACCAGAATATAGCGCTGAAATGCTTGCCAAGGTAATTCTTAATTCCACTCAGAAAAACTCCGGAGACTTGTTGAGTTGGGACGGTGAGATTATTAATCCTTAAGAATTTTAAGCATAAAAAAACCCGGTATAAAACCGGGTTTTTATTTAACTATTAAAGTTACTAATTATGCATTAGATTCTTTAACTGCAACATGCCAGATAACTAAACCAAATAGAATCTTGTTAACAAAGTCAGCAAGGTTATATACGATGTTTAAGTTAGAAGCATATACGCCTTCGCCACCCATTAGGTAACCGGCAGCATATCCAGCTGGGTATATAGCCCAACCAACTACTATAATTAGCATCATAGTATTGTATGCAGACATAACAGCAGGACTTGCAGTACTTACAGCAGCTTTTCCTTCACCCAAGTATAGAGTGTGGATCATGTATAACCATGCAGCCATTGCAACAACAAATGCAGGTAATGCTCCCATAATTCCAGCTTCACCCATGTATCCAAATAAAAGCATTACTAGCGAACCGCCAAGCAATTTCTTGAATAATGAACCTGCAACATTAGTACATGCAGCAAGAATTAAGTAGAACTCAACCATTAGTAATGGAACAGTTAACAACCAGTCAATATATCTAAATACTGTTGGCGTTTCACCAGTTTCAATCCAAACACCTCTCATATAGAGATAATGCCAAAAAGCTATACCGGTAACTAAACCAGAAACTGTAAGTGATGTTTTCCACTTAGCGCTAACTTGGTCTCTTTCAACAAAGAAGAAAACAGTAGCAGCAAGAAGAGCAGCAGTCACAAGCCAAAACGAAACACCTGTTAAGTCACTAGCCTGCAAGTCGCCACCACTAGCAGCAAATGTCGGAAGTGCAATAACACTACCTAAGATTAATAATAATTTCATACGTAACTCCTGTAACAGAAAAAGAAGCTAAATTGCTTCCCCCCTTTTTATATGAACGTTTATATTAACCAATATTTATGTATGTTTCAAATTTTTAATGAGAATGATTCTCATTTGTTTATCAAAGATCTCTTTTAAGAATTACGTAAAGATCAAATTCTTTGGACATAAAGTTTTGCTTAATAATTAATGTTAAGTATGATTTAGATATGAGAGTAGGAATATACCCAGGATCTTTTGATCCGATAACATTTGGCCACATGGATATTATTGATCGTGGCTGTGGCTTGTTCGACAAAGTTATAGTTGCAATAGCTAAAAGTGAATCTAAAAATCCTTTATTTTCGGTTGAGGACAGAATCAACTTAGCTCAATCAATATATGCAGATAATGATAAAGTTGAGGTCTTAGGATTCCCAAGAAAGCTAACCGTTGATCTAGCGAGAGATCATAACGCTTGTGCCATAATAAGAGGTCTTAGAGCTGTTTCTGATTTTGAGTATGAATTTCAACTTGCAACAATGAACAGATCTCTTGCTCCGGATATAGAAAGCATCTTTTTAACACCCAAAGAAAGTTTAATATATGTATCTTCTAGTTTAATAAAAGAAATATCTGGACTCAATGGAGATATTTCCAAATTTGTTCATCCGATAGTAGAACAAGCGCTCAAGGCTAAGCAAAGCATCTAGCTCTGACAGCTACTACAAAAAAAAGTTGCTCTTGTATTGATTACTACCTTTGTGATTAATGTTTTGCATTTTTTGCATTCAAGTCCTTCTCTACCGTATGCATTAAGCTCAAATTTAAAATAACCAGGACTCCCATCTGCAGAATAAAAATCTTTTAGGGTTGTGCCTCCTACCTTAATTGCGGCATTTAAAATTTTCTTTGCAGATTGAGTAATCTTTTTACATTCCTCAATACTTAAATCAGATGCAATTCTATTAGGATTAATTTGAGCAAGATATAAACTTTCAGATGCATATATATTTCCAATACCAACGACATTCTTTTGGTTCATTAACAAACTTTTAATATTTATTTTAGATTTAGCGGTTATTTTATGAAGATTTTTAGGATTAAAATCTTTGGATAGCGGCTCCGGACCAAGGTTTTTTATTAACCTATGCTCATCTAATTTATCTGCTAGATGAATCGATCCAAACCTTCTAGGGTCGTTGTAGACAATTTTTTCTTCTTCAAAAATAAATTCAGCATGGTCATGCTTTAAAAAAAAATTATCATTATTTTTTGAAATCCTAAGACTCCCAGACATTCCAAGATGAAGAATAATATTAATTTTATCTAAATGGAAGATTATGTACTTAGCTCTCCTACTAATCTTATTTATAGATTGATTTTTTGTTAATAACTCAAAGTTCTCAACAACTTTCCATCGCAGATTCCTATTATGAATTTTTGTACTTTTTAAAGTGGACTGGCTGAATTTATTAATAGCCCTAACGGTCGTTTCAACCTCTGGCAATTCTGGCATTTGCTAGTCTAGTAAGCTATTTATACTAAGGATTTCGCTTGGACTTATTGTTCCAGATGCTAATAAAAGCTTGAGATTAGAAAGTATGTAATCATACTTTGCATTAGAAAGATTTTTTTCAGCACTATAAAGATTTTTTTCAGCCTGAAGAAGATCAACTACATTTCTAGTTCCAACTTTATAGCCCACTTGAGTTGCTTCTAATGCACTAGTTGCTGACTTAACAGCCTGCGTTTGAGCGGTAACATTTGCCACTAAAGTTAAAACATTTGAATATTGAGATCTGACTTCTTGAATAACTTTTCTTTCTGTAAACAATGTATTTTCACTTGCTTGATCATATTTTAAATATGCTTGCTTTCTTTTTGAACTAACAGCACCACCTTGAAATAATGGCATGCTGAATTGGATTGCAAAATTTCTTCTGCCAGTCACTTCTGGTACAGGGATTCCCTGACCGTTAATACTAAAGCCTTCATAGTTATATTGGTTGGTCTCAGATTCAGACTCCGATCCAACTATATCAATTTTAGGCAAGTGATTCGAAGCAGCGCTCCTGGCACTATTTTTTGCTGCTTTTTTTCTTAAATAAGATGCTTTAAGTTGAAAATTATTTGTTAAAGCAAGTTCTACCCATTTCTCTTTAGAGACAGGAGATGGATTCGAAACCACAAGACTATCTCCAAGTTCGCTGAGACTAAAAATCTCTCTTCCAATAAGAGCATTAAGCGCCTCCCTTGAGGAGAATAAATTTCCTTCAATATTTATTCTTGATGCCTTGCTAAGATCAAAAGCCAGTTGAGCTTCTTGAACTCCAGTAATTGCAGATAAGCCAACTTCAAATCTTTGTTGTGCTTGATCTAACTGCTTCTTAATTGCTTTCTCTTCTGAAATAGCAGCATTTAAATTATCTATTGCTCTTAAGACACCAAAATATAACTCTGCAGTTCTAACTAGAAGGTTTTGTTGCTCGTAAGCAAAATCTGCTTCTGCTGCGTCAGTAAGAGATCGAGATTGTCTAAATTGAAACCATGTATCCAGCCTGAATAATGGCTGAGTAATTCTAGCTGAAGATGAAAAAGAGTTATATTGCTGTTGGAGTTGCTTGTCCTGATAATATTCATTCCAGTTAGTCGAGCCACTCAAAGTTAAGCTAGGCAATAAGGCTGCTCTTCCTTGAACTACAATTTCTTTATCGGCCAAATAAGAATATTCAGCAGCCCTATAAGTAGGATCGTTCTGAAGCGCCTCATTGTATATATCTAATAAATTTTCAGATGAAAGTGGGGCAATAAATAAAATAGAAAGTAGTATTTTTAAGTTTGTAGCTTTAGTCATAATCATATTTTAACCTATTTGTTGTAATGTTTGCAGTGTAAACATTAAATTAGTTCGATATATAATGCGTTAGTATATTTTTTTCTATATTTCTTAGAGTAGAATAAGGCTTAAAAGTTCACACGGTAATTGTTAATGAAAAAAGCTATAGAGTCTATTTCTAAAAGCTTTAATATTTTTAAGGCAGGATAGATTGGCTAATTCATATGATTCTAATGCTATTGAAGTCTTATCTGGCTTAGATCCTGTCAAAAAAAGACCTGGGATGTATACCGATACATCAAATCCTAATCACTTAATTCAAGAAGTTTTAGATAATTCAGTGGATGAGGCCTTGTCCGGGCATTGTGCAAATATCAAAATATCACTACTAAGCGGTGGCTTTATTCAAGTATCAGATGACGGCAGGGGAATGCCGGTAGATGAACATCCTGAGCACAAAGTCTCTGGTGTAGAGCTCATACTTTGCAAACTTCATGCAGGCGCTAAATTCTCAGGAGACGACTATAGCTTTTCAGGAGGACTCCATGGAGTAGGTGTATCGGTTGTTAACGCCTTATCGGATGAACTAGAGGTTAGAGTTAAAAGAGATTCAAAAGAATATATGATCACTTTTAATAATGGAGACAAGGCTAGTGAATTGGCTGAGGTTGGAGAGGTTGGCTTAAGAAATTCAGGAACCACCATCAAATTTAAACCTAACCCAAAATATTTTGAAACTAATGAAGTTCAGGTTAAGCAACTAAAACATCTATTAAAAGCTAAAGCAGTTTTGTGTCCAGGACTAACAATTGATTTCCATGATGAAAAGAAATCTGAAAAAGTTAAATGGTTTTTTGAGGATGGCTTAAAAAGTTATTTAGAAGAGTCAGCTGATGGAGTAGAGCTTGTTCTTGCAGATTCGATTGTTTGTGCTAAAAAAGCAGATATTCAAGAGCTAGAATTTGTTATTAATTGGTCCCTTAGGCTCCCCAAGGATAAATTAAATGAAACTTATGTTAATTTAATACCAACCTTGCAAGGTGGGTCACATCTTAATGGATTTAAATCTGGTCTCTTAGATGCATTAAAAGAGTTTTGTGAATATAGAAACCTGCTGCCAAAGGGTTTAAAAATAAATGCTGAAGACGTCCTAAGTAATGCAATTTTTATTGTTTCTTCAAAATTACAAAATCCTCAGTTTGCTGGTCAAACAAAAGAAAGGCTCGACTCAAAAGATCATATGTCCTTTGTCTCAAATTCAACTAAAGATATTTTAAGTATATGGCTTAATACTCATACTGAGGAGGGAGAGAGAATTGCAGAACTTGCGATTATGTCTGCTCAGACTCGTGCAAAAGTCTCTAATATAGTCGAAAGAAAGAAAAGTTTTAGAGGTCCAGCACTTCCTGGAAAATTATCTGATTGTAATAGCCAAGATCTTAATGAAACAGAGTTATTTTTAGTAGAGGGAGATTCAGCTGGAGGCTCAGCAAAGCAAGCTAGGGAGAGATCCTTCCAGGCAATCATGCCCTTAAGAGGAAAAATATTAAATACATGGGATTTAGAAAGTGTTGAGATCATTAAATCTCAAGAAATAAAAAATCTTTCTACTGCAATTGGTGTTCTACCTGGAAATAATGACCTATCTTCATTAAGGTATGGAAAAATTTGTATTCTTGCTGATGCAGATTCAGATGGGTTGCATATAGCAACTTTGCTATGTGCTTTATTTCTAAGGCACTACAGGTCACTTGTTCAAGAGGGACGAATATATATTTCTATGCCTCCTTTATATAGAATCGATTGCGGTAAGGATGTTTTGTACGCGCTTGATAATACTCAAAGAGATCAGATAGTTGAAGAGTTCAAAAATAAAAAAGGAAAACCTAAAATAAATATTCAGAGGTTTAAAGGTCTTGGAGAAATGAATCCGCCGCAGCTTAGGGAGACTGTTATGGATCCAGATACTAGGCAACTAGTTCAATTATCAATTAGCCCCACTGATAACGCCAACTCAATGATGGATTTATTACTATCTAAAAAGAATGCACCTGCAAGAAAGGAGTGGCTTGAGAGAAAGGGAGCGCTAGCAAAAATATAATTATGAAAGATCAAGAGCAAATAACTTCTATAAGCCTTAAGCAGTATGCTGAAGAGTCATATCTCAATTATGCAATGTACGTTATTTTGGATAGAGCCCTTCCTAATATTGGTGATGGCTTAAAGCCTGTTCAAAGAAGAATTTTATATGCAATGTCAGAGCTTGGGCTCGATGCTGGATCAAAGTACAAAAAATCAGCGAGAACTGTTGGAGATGTTATTGGTAAATTCCATCCCCACGGAGATGGTGCTGCATATGAAGCAATGGTTCTTATGGCACAAAATTTTTCTTTCAAATATCCTTTTGTAGATGGGCAGGGAAATTGGGGCTCACAAGATGACCCAAAATCTTTTGCTGCCATGAGATATACAGAATCCAAACTTACAAAATTTGCAGACCTTTTAATCTCAGAGTTAAAGTCTGGAACAGTTGATTGGCAGCCTAATTTTGATGGCTCTCTTTTAGAGCCAATTATTTTCCCAGCTAAACTACCTTCTATATTATTAAACGGTACGTCAGGTATTGCAGTTGGTATGGCAACAGATATCCCATCTCATAATATTAACGAAGTTATTGATTCAACCATTTATATACTAGAAAACCCTAAGGCTGAATTAGAAGATATTCTAAAAATTATCAAAGGACCTGATTTTTCAAATAATTCGCCGATTATAGCCAGCAAGGAAGATTTAAAAGAGATATATTCAACAGGAAAAGGCGGTTTTAAGATTCAAGCCCAGTGGGCGCAAGAAAAAAATCAAATCGTTATAAATGCTCTGCCTTATCAAGCCTCTGGCTCAAAAATAATCGAGCAAATTGCTGACCAGATGATGAAAAAGAAAATTCCAATGGTTGTGGATCTCGTTGATGAGGGTGACCATAAAGAGCCTATAAGATTAGTTATTACTCTTAAATCTAATAGGGTGAATGCTGAGGATGTAATGAATCATCTTTTTGCGTCCACAGACCTTCAGAAAAGTTATAGAACTAATATGAACTTAATTTCATTAAAAGGTGGACCTCGAGTCTTCCCGTTAGTTGATCTTTTAAAGGAGTGGCTAGTTTTTAGAAAAGATACAGTCACTAGGAAATTAGAACATAGGTTAGACCAGGTTAACGATAGGCTGCATATCTTAGAAGGACTTCTGATTGTTTATTTAGATTTAGATAAGGTTATCAAAATTATAAGAGAATCAGATGAGCCTA
>OJFB01000338.1_pt1 | contig 12466 bp, 9 predicted proteins | sample 1593811 | NCBI WGS metagenome assembly OJFB01 (sample SAMN05416736, study PRJEB24817) | seawater metagenome | isolation source: Sea water | place: Canada:Atlantic | collected 2013-07
AGTCTCGTGGGCTCGGAGATGTGTATAAGAGACAGGTGGCTATATACAGGCTTGTAGCGCCAAATGAATGTCCTATAGCAGCTTCAAAAGGCCCAAATGTTGTGTTAATTTTCTTTATTGTTTCTAAAAATTCTGGCATCATAGTAGTTTTTCCAGAAGATTTTCCATGAGCAGGACCGTCAAAAGAAATAACCATATATCCATTTTCTAATAATTTATCAGCAAAAGCAAACAATTGTGTACTTCTACCACACCAGCCATGAACTAGTAATATTTTTTTTCTAGAATATCCATAAGATAAAACTTCAATTTCTTTGTTGATGTCTTCAATAAATATACGCTTTTTCTGTGCGCTCTTCAACATGTATTGTTCCCGCTTGGGTATTGGATAATTTATCGGAGTCATAAATAACCTCATTCCAAACAAACTGGCTAACCTTACTGAAATTAATTCTAAGACTTTTGCGAAATAGCTTACTGGCTTAGGAATAACTAAACTTGGAATTAATATTTTTTTATTTTCTAAAAGTTTCAATAATTTTTTAAATCTTAAACTAGATAAATACTTTGCTACACATACAAAAATATGGAAATCTAATTTGTCTTATAGAAGAATAGGTGATGAGATCAGATAATTATGAAAAATTTAAGGTTTACTAAATTTAAGTATATTGCATATATAATAATAACCAAAAATTAAAAGTATTTTTTTAGTTTTTAATATTTTAAATCGCAATTTACATGTTAAAAAAAGGAGACAAAAAGCTTATCAATGCCTGGGCATTTTATGATTGGGCAAATTCAGTTTATTCTTTGGTTATTGGAACAGCCGTTTTCCCTTTATATTATTCAAATATAACTGAAGGTGCCACGGTTTCTTTTTTAGGAACAACATGGGAACATCCAGACACATTGTATTCTTATGCCTTATCCTTTTCATTTTTAGTTGTTGCCTTTATGTCACCAATTCTTTCAGCAATTGCAGATTATACAGGAAATAAAAAACGTTTTCTTCAAATTTTTTGTTGGATAGGTTCTATATCGGTGATGTCATTGTATTTTTTTGATGGAATTGATACGGTTTGGATAGGTATCGTTTTTACTGTTCTTGCGAGTATTGGTTTTTGGTCTAGTATTGTTTTTTACAATGCTTATCTTCCAGAGGTTGCTTTTCCCGAAGATCAAGATAGGGTGAGTGCCAAAGGATTTATTTTAGGTTATTTAGGTTCAGTCATCTTATTAATAATAAACTTAGGAATGATATTAAAACCAGAATTATTAGGGATTACTTCTGGTGCTGCATCACAAATATCATTTGTTATGGTTGGCTTATGGTGGTTAGGTTTTGCACAAATCACTTTCAGAAGGCTACCCAATAATATTTTTGATAAAAAACCGGAAAAAGATTACATATGGAAAGGGTTTAAAGAATTAAAAATTGTAGGAAATGAAATTAAAAATTATCCAACATTAAAGAGATTTCTTTATGCCTTTTTTTCCTTAAGTGTTGGTGTTCAAACTATTATATTATTAGCAACAATATTTGGTTCAACTGAATTAGGACTTGGAACAGTTAATTTAATTATTACAGTGTTGTTAATTCAAATAGTTGCTATTTTTGGAGCTTGGTTTTTTTCTAATTTTTCTGAACGTTATGGAAATTTTAAAGCACTAAAAGTTACAGTTTTAATATGGGTGCTTGTCTGTTTAGCAGCATTTAATCTTCACAAAGAATTACCAAACGTAGATGTTCTTTTTTATGGTTTAGGAGGTGTTTTAGGGTTGGTTTTAGGAGCCATTCAATCCTTAACCCGTTCTACATATTCTAAACTATTACCAGAAACTGAAGACCATGCCACTTATTTTAGTTTTTATGATGTTACTGAAAAAATTGCAATAGTTTTAGGGACTTTTGTTTACGGACTTTTGTATGCTTTAACCGATTCTATGCAATGGAGTGTATTGTGTTTGGCGATTTTTTTCATTATATCATTTATCCTTTTGAATACACTCAAGGAAACTAAGTTTGTAAAATAATTTTTCAATTTTTTTATTATAAAAAAACGCCACAGATTTCTGTAGCGTTTTTAATAATTATGTTACAATTATTACTGTACTTCTACACCTTGGAATGTTATGTTAAAATCTTCTTCTCCTCCTGTGGTTATACCAAATTGATTAGAATCATCAGCTGTTTCCGGCTGATGTACTAAAATAATTTGTAAATTTCCAGTACCTGCTGCTCCAGAAGTCCAAGTTGTAGAAACTCCTAAATTAGTATCATTAGCACCAGCAAGATCACTAGCATCTCTAATCATACCCAACCCAAGCGTATTATTGTATTTAAAAAAATGCTCGTCTCCCTCAGGTATAATGTCATCGTTTAAAACATCATCAATATCAGCTGGATCACTTTCATTAGTTATTTCTAGATCCAAAAAGTACGATTGTCCTGCTGTGAATGTACCATTAACAGTATTAGTAAAAGCCCCTTCTTGTCCATCAGGTGCTACATTAGACATTATTACAACATCACCTGCATTAGCAGTATTGGTAAACGTTAAAGTTACGTTTGTAATTAACTCTTCTTCGTTTACTGGCTCTGGGTTGTCGTCATCATTGTTACATGATGTAATAAATGTTAGGCAAAAAATTGCCATGATAAAAAGTTTAGTAGTTTTCATAAAATTTAAATAATTAGTATTCATTGTTTTAATATTTAGTTTATTAGTATTCATAATTGTTATTGTTTAATAATTTAGTTTTAATTGTAAAATAATATTTCTTCCTAATTCGTCGGCAAAATATCGTAAGCTGTTTAAATAATTTCTATAAGAAGTATTAAAGACATTATTTACTCCTAATCCAATATTTAAGTTTGTTCTTTTATTCATTTTAAGAGTTAATTCACTATAGAAATGTATAAGATGAAACCCTTGAGGAGGTGAACTTATATCTATTTCAAATCGTTCTCCAGTAAATTGATCTAATACTTCATAGTTGAAATTTGGAAACTCTTTCTGTTCAAAAAATAATTCAGATTTTAAACTAGCAGAAAAATTTAACCAATCTTCATTTTTATACATGATTTGATTTACAGAATTAAATGCTGGGATATTTATCAATGGTAAATCAGTTTTTATGTCATATCCTTTAATTAAAGAGGACTTGTTTTGCCATTCAAAATTTTTTGTTATTTCAAAAGTTACATTCGTGTCAATACCAAATAATTCAGCATTAGTCTGTTTGTATAACCAAAGACCAAAAGCCCCTCTGTTATCTAAATTATCCTCAAAAGGTCTCAGGTAGATATAGTCTTTAATTCTATTGTAAAATACTTCGACTAAAAGGTTAAATCTTGAATTATTATAAGAATATGATGAAGCTATTCTATTCGCGATCTCTTTATTAAACCTGATGTCTCCAATTTCAATTCTCGCAAGAGCATGGTGTAAACCATCACTAAATAATTCAGAGGCATTTGGAGGTCTACTTGCCAAACTGTAATTTAAAATGATTTGACTATGTTCATCTATAGTATATTTTCCACCAAAAGATGCAGAAATATTATGATAATCAAATTTAGGGTTAGTTAAAAACTGAGTTGGAAATTCATCTATAATTATGTCTGAAAAAATTTCATCATAACCGCTCTCTTCCCATTGTGATTTTAGATAAAACTTTTTAGCATCTATTCTATTGAAATCATAGCGTATACCAGCATCAACAGTTAAATCATCATTTATTTGCCATTCTGAGGTTGTATATATACCAAAATCATACTTGTCATAATCAGGAATTAAACGTCTAACCCCTGTGTCAGGGTTTGCAAAATTATCCTGATAACGCCCTAAAATTCCAAAATTCACTCGCTGCTCTAAATTAGAATCTAAACTTACATCAGCTAAAATGGTATGGGTTTGTAAAATTAAATCAACAGCAGGAATATTTCTTCTATCTCCAATCCTAACATCAAATTCTTTACGTCTATTATTTTGATAATCATATTGTAAATTAATTTTACCAAAATTTTCAAAACGTTTGTAATAGTTAGCTTTTATTAAATGATGTTTAATGTCTTGTTTAGGAACATTAATGGAATTGTTAAAATCTTCAATTACAATAGGCTGGCTAGAGTTTATCGCACGTCTAAAATCAAAAAGATTACCAATATGGGATGTTCTTAGGATTCCAATTTCATTATCCAAATAACTATAATATAGTTCATAACCTGATTCAAATCTGTTCTTACCAAATCTAACTGCTGCACTCTTAGATTCTAATCCAGTATTCGTTAAGTTATAATCTGGCGATTTAAAATCTCCATTTCTTTTGTAGGATGCTTGAAAATTTGCAAACCAACCTGTACTATAATTTTTATTTAGACTGGAAGTAATGTTATAACCACGTCCATTTGTTTGCCCTCCAATAATGGTTTTTCCGAATAAAGTATCACTTTTAATAATTCTACTGGGCTTTAAAACAATCACACCTCCAACAGCGTCACCACCATATTGCAATACTCCAGAACCCTTAATTACAGATATTTGATCAACACTATTTATATCTATATTGGGTGCATGATCTATACCCCATTCTTGATCTTGTAAGCGAACATTGTTAGATAAGATTAAAATTCTACTACTGTGTAAACCATTTATTACAGGTTTAACGATAGTATTTCCAGTATTGATAGAGGAAACTCCAGGAATTTCTTTAATGGCATCGCCCAAACTTAAAGAGCTATAACGCTCTATAATATCATTATCAATAATAGTTTCCTGAGCAGTATTAGTTTTTTTATCAACTTTAGCATTAATGTTTACTTCAGTCAATTGTTCAATGTGATGTTCAAGTTTAATGTTTAAAAATGATGTTTCATCAAGATTAACAGAAATAACTTTTGAATCGCATGAAACATGAGAGACCACAACCCTAAATTTAGATGAACAAATGTTTTCAATAATAAAGTCTCCCTTATTATTGGTAACAGAATAAATATCTGAACCTTCAATTTTTATGGTTGCTCCTTGAATAGAAGATCCATCATGAAAATCTTTTATATTTCCCTTAAGATTAAAGATGCAATTTTGACCTACAATTATACTTGTAAAGCATAATATAAAGCAAGTCAAATAATGTTTTTTTGGCATTAGCTTTTATTTTTTAACTTTTTATATAGTATTATGAAAAGTTAAAAAAAGGAGGACCTCTTAACGAGAATGATAATTCTTGATGATTAAAAAGAAATTGATAATTTTTAGTTTTTTTTAAAGCTACTTTTTCTTCTGTAAAAGAAAATATTTCATTTGGTATAATGGCTAATGTCTTAATTTGAAGATGACAAAGCTCACATTTAAAATCATTTTGATGAAAGTGGTTTTCTGTTTTAGAGGTACATAGGGTGAGTTCATGTACTTCGAAAGCATGAACAAGTTCAATACTAGTGGGAAGAACTAGAAATAAAATTAATAAGATGACGCTATGTTTCCTATTTTTCTCTATGACTTCTTTTTTTTACGAATTTTCATATTTAATACCTCAACACCTAAAGAGAATGCAATCGCAAAATACAAATATCCTTTTGGAATAACTCCTGCAGATTGTTTAAATATCTCTAAATGTGATAAATGAGCTCCTTCTGCGATAAGCATAAAACCAATAAGTATCAAAAATGATAGTGCTAACATTTGTATAGTTGGATTATTATTTACAAATGTACTAACAGAATTTGCAAAAACCATCATTATTATCATTGAAATTATTACTGCGATTACCATGATGGTTAGTGCGCCATCTATGCCATTAGTCATTCCTACTGCTGTAAGAATAGAATCAAAAGAGAAAACAATATCAATTAAAATTATTTGTATGATGATATTTGTAAATGTGCTTTTTTTCTTTTGTAGGTTGGAATTATCATTAATTGAACTTTGTTCCATTTTATGATGTATCTCTCTGGTGCTCTTATACAACAGAAATAAACCACCTAGAAATAAAATAAAACTTTGGCCTGTAAATGCAGCTTGAAACCAAGAGTTGTGAATTGTCCAAAAAGGTTCTTTTAAAGCAATTAAATAAGAAATACTAAAAAGTAATAGAATACGAGTAATCATAGCTAAAGCTAACCCTAATAATGTTGCTTTCTTTTGCTGTATTTTGGGTAATTTATTTGCAGATATAGAGATAAATATAATATTGTCTATTCCTAAAATTATTTCTAAAAACGTTAGTGTTAATAGAGCTACCCAAGTATCTATTTGAAAAAACATTTCCATGATTTATTTTATTTTATATACTGTGCCTTTTTGTTTAAATTCTGAAAATCCAATTTTAGCAGTAAAATCATAAGATGAATCTGACAACGTATTAATTTGAACAAAAATAGGGTCATTATCAAGTTCAGTTTGTGGTGATTTCATTTTTAACGTGTAAAAGAAATTATTTTTCCATTTTATATAAAGTGTATCAATAATTTTATTCTCTTTTTTAAAAACACCTGAATCGGTTGATATTTCGGTATATTTAATATACTCTTCAACTTGTAAACTATCTACTCTGGTAACAATAGTTTTACTATATCCTTTTCCGGCAGGAATTTCAAAAACACCCAACTTAAATCTTTCGGCATCGTTCGCTTTTTTTGAGCTACATGAAGATAGAAACAAAACTATAATTAAGGTTGAAAATAGAGCTGTAATTTTAAAACTATAATTCATTAGATTCCAGTGTAATTTGAAGGTGTTATTACTTTTAATTCATTTTTAATATCTTCAGAAATATCTAAATTTTCGATAAAATCACCAATAGACTGCTGATTTATGCTTTCATTGGTTCTAGTTAGGCCTTTTAGAGCTTCGTAAGGATTTGGGTAACCTTCACGTCTTAGAATTGTTTGAATTGCCTCAGCAACTACTGCCCAGTTATTATCTAATTCTTCTTGAAATTTACTTTCATTTAATAATAACTTATTTAAACCTTTTAACGTTGAAGCAAATGCAATCAAAGTATGACCAAATGGAACACCTACATTTCTTAAAACTGTGCTATCAGTTAAATCACGTTGCATTCTAGACACAGGAAGTTTGCTCGAAAGGTGCTCAAAAATTGCATTAGCGATTCCTAAATTACCTTCAGAGTTTTCAAAATCTATAGGGTTTACTTTGTGAGGCATAGCTGAAGACCCTATTTCACCCTTTTTAATTTTTTGCTTAAAATAATCCATGGCTACATAGGTCCAAATGTCTCTATCCAAATCAATTAATATGGTGTTTATTCTTTTTAATCCATCAAATAATGACGCCATATGATCATAGTGTTCAATTTGAGTTGTTGGAAAAGAATGATGTAAACCTAATATTTTATTTACAAAATTTGATCCAAATACTTTCCAATCTATTGATGGATAAGCTACTTTATGTGCATTAAAATTACCTGTAGCACCTCCAAATTTAGCTGCATTGGGAATTTGGGTAATAAACCTTAGTTGTTCTTCTATTCTTACAATAAATACCTCAATTTCTTTACCCAATCGAGTAGGAGAAGCAGGTTGGCCGTGAGTTCTAGCCAACATTGAAATACCTGACCAATCTTTAGAAAGTTCTTTTAGTCGATTTAAAACCTTTGCTAACTCTACTAAATAAACGTTATTAATAGCATCTTTTATTGATAATGGAATAGCTGTGTTATTGATGTCTTGAGATGTTAATCCAAAATGAATAAACTCTTTATATTTTTCCAGGCCTAACAAATCAAATTTTTCTTTAATAAAATATTCAACAGCTTTCACATCATGATTAGTAACTTTCTCTATATCCTTAATTTTTTGAGCATCTTCTGTTGAAAAATTTTTATAAACTTTTTTTAATTCAGGAAAAATTGTTTTATCGAAACCATCAAGTTGTGGAAGGGGAATTTCACATAGGGCAATAAAATATTCTATTTCTACTAAAACCCTATACTTTATAAGGGCTTCCTCAGAAAAATAATTTGCCAATTGAGCTACTTTATTTCGATATCTCCCATCAATAGGGGAAATGGCATTTAATTGTGTAATATTCATTTTTTGTAGTTGAGTTCAACAAAAACAAAAATAATCAATTACTTAGATTTAGTGTGTGCTTTTTTAATGTTTTTATAGAAGTTCTAATTGAAGTTAATTTAAAATTATTAATGTCTTCGGTTTATGTTTAAGTTAAGTAAAAATAATCTGAATACATTATTTTAATGATTTTTATATAAAAATACCATGAAAATGATTTTTAACTGATTTTATATAAGAGTTCATTTGCCTTGATGAAAAATAAATTAAATCAAATCTGTATATTTACTTTATGATGTATCATAATCAGTTAAACACCAAATTATTAACGGTGTTTGTTTTTTTACTTTCTTTTCATTTAGGATTATCTGAGGTTAATGCTCAGAAGGTTAATCAGTTTACAAAAGAAAAAAAAAGAACAGGGGTTTGGAAAAAGTACTATTCAAATGAGCGAATTCGTTATGTAGGAACTTTTTTAAATGGTAAAGAAGTAGGAGTTTTTAAATATTATGATATCACTACGTCTAAGCATCCAATAATCATAAAAGAGTTTTCTTCAACTTCAGATTCTTCAAAAGTTAGTTATTATAATTTAGATGGTAAGTTAAGAACCAAAGGAACCATGTTGAAAAAGAATAGGATAGGGAAGTGGGTTTATTTTTTTCCTAATGGTGCTACTTTTTCTGAAGAGTTTTACACAAATGGAAAATTAGAGGGTACATTAAAAAATTATTATAAGAATGGAAATACTTTAGAAATTACCCAATATAGTAATGGCATGAAAAATGGGGTTTCTGAAAAATTTTCAGACCAAGAGGTTCTAATAGAAAAAGTTAATTACAAAAATGACATTCTTAATGGAAAGGGAATGTATTTTGAATTAAATGGAGATCTAAAAGAAGAGGGTACCTATAGTGATGGTAAAAGAGTTGGGGAATGGGAATTTTATATTGGAGGAAAAAAAGTATCTAAAAAAGAGAAAAAAGAAGGGAGTAAATTCAATAAGAACACCATAAATAACAATTGATATATTTTTCTTGAGTATTAAAAAAACTATATACTTTTTCTAAATAAAGTTAAACAGCATTTTTGTAAATTTGTTAACGATTTAGATCATATTTAATGAAACGAGTAATAGTAGGGCTTTCTGGCGGTGTAGATAGTAGTGTTACTGCATATTTATTAAAAGAACAAGGGTATGAAGTCATTGGTCTTTTTATGAAAAACTGGCATGATGATTCCGTAACTATTTCTAATGAATGCCCATGGTTAGAAGACAGTAATGATGCTCTTCTTGTTGCTGAAAAACTAAAAATTCCTTTTCAAGTAGTAGATTTAAGTGAACAATACAAAGAGCGTATTGTTGACTACATGTTTGATGAATACGAAAAAGGAAGAACTCCAAACCCTGATATCTTATGTAATAGAGAAATAAAATTTGATGTTTTTATGGATATTGCTTTAGATTTAGGAGCAGATTTTGTTGCTACAGGTCATTATTGTAGGAAAGAGGAAGAAATTATAGACAACAAATCTATTTATAAACTATTGGCCGGAAAAGACATTAATAAAGATCAATCCTATTTTTTGTGTCAATTATCACAAAATCAACTGTCTAAAGCACTTTTCCCTATTGGAGAATTAACAAAGCCAGAAGTAAGAGCGATAGCCAAAAATGCAGATTTAATTACAGCAGAGAAAAAGGATTCTCAAGGTTTATGTTTTATAGGTAAAGTTCGTTTACCAGAATTCTTACAGCAAAAACTTCAGTCAAAAGAGGGTGAAATTGTACAAGTTCCTAATTCAGCCGATCTATATCAAAGAGAGCATCCCAATTTTAATTCTAAAGAAGAAGAGTTAGATTTTTTTGCAACCAAATACCAATACAATAAACAAGATGGCGAAGTTGTTGGTAAACATTTAGGAGCTCATTATTTCACCAAAGGACAGCGTAAAGGTTTAGCTGTTGGAGGAACCAAAGAGCCTTTATTTGTAATTGAAACTGATGTCCTTGAGAATGTTATTTATACAGGGGAAGGAAAACTTCACAAAGGATTGTATCGCAGTGTTTTATTTGTTTCTAATGAAGAAGAACACTGGATTCGTGAAGATCTTCAACTAAAAAATAATGAATCTATGGATGTTGAGGCTAGGATTCGATATCGTCAACCCCTAGAGAAAGCTACGTTGTATAAAGTTCAAAAAGGAATATTTGTTGAATTTCATAATCCTCAATCTGCGATACAAGAAGGTCAATTTGTGGCCTGGTATAAAAATGAAGAATTATTAGGATCTGGAGTCATTTCTTAATTAATAAATGGCTATGAAAAAAAAAATATTACCAATCATTTTAATGATTACAGTTAATTTTTTTGCCCAAGATTCAATTGTAAATTATTTAGATCACAAAGAAAATATTGTAAAAAAAAACAATGCTTTCTCTGTAGAAACTATAGTTAAGAAAGATAGTGTTTGGCAACACACAAACTATTATAATGGAGGAAAGATAAAAAAAACGGGGTTTTTCAAATCAAAAAAAAGAATAGAACCAATTGGTATAAGTTATTCTTTTTCTTTAAAAGGAGATCTGATAGAGGTTAAGTCTTTTGATAGTAATTCTGAACTCACGGGGAACTATAAATCTTGGTTTTATAACAAAAAAACTAATGCTGAAGGTATGTATAGTAATGGAGCTAAAGTTGGAATTTGGAAATATTACCATTTTAACGGAGTACTTGCCACTAAACAATATTACAGTAAAGGAAAACTGATGAAAAATGTTTTCTATGACGAAACAGGTCAAAAAATTGATGCAGATTTAATAGCATATAAAGCTGCTTCTTTTAATGGAGGAGGAATAGAAAAATTTTGGGAAAGAATAAAAGACATTCATAATAGAATTAGATTTCAAATTAATGGTATAATTGTCCTTAATTTTGATGTTGATATTGATGGGAATATTAAAAATGTTCAAACTACTACTAATATTCCAATAAATTTAAGTGATCGATTAAAATCTTATTTTGAAAATATAAAGGGTTGGTCACCTGCAATTAAAATGAATAGGAGAGTACCTTTTAATATTACCTACAGGTTAGATTTTAGAGTTAGATTTACTGAATAAAATATAAGATGGGAGATATCATAAAAAATCTTTTTAATATTAAATACCCAATTATTCAAGGAGGTATGGTTTGGGTAAGTGGTTGGAAACTAGCTTCAGCTGTTTCTAATGCAGGAGGTTTGGGTTTAATTGGCGCAGGATCTATGTATCCAGATATACTTCGAGAACATATCCAAAAATGTAAAAAAGCAACTGATAAACCCTTTGGTGTAAATGTTCCCATGTTATATCCTCAGGTAGATGAATTGATGGATATTATTGTTGAAGAAGATGTAAAAATTGTCTTTACATCTGCAGGGAATCCAAAAACTTGGACCTCTTTTTTAAAAGAAAAAGGAATTACTGTTGTTCATGTTGTTAGTTCAGTAAAATTTGCAATAAAAGCTGAAGCTGCTGGAGTAGACGCGATTGTTTGTGAGGGTTTTGAGGCTGGTGGTCACAACGGACGTGAAGAGACTACCACATTTACTTTGATTCCAATGGTGAAAGAAAGTGTTACTATTCCTGTAATTGCAGCAGGTGGGATTGGAAACGGTCGTGGAATGTTAGCTGCTATGGTATTAGGAGCAGATGGAGTTCAAATAGGTAGTAGATTTGCAGCTTCCAAAGAATCTTCTGCTCATGTAAATTTTAAACAGAAAATTTTAGACGTTAAAGACGGTGACACTCATCTTACTCTAAAAGAATTAGCACCAGTTCGTTTGATAAAAAATAAATTTTATCAACAGATTCAAGAACTTTATGAAAACAATCCGACTAAAGAAGAACTCGAAGATTTATTGGGAAGAGCTAGGGCTAAAAAAGGAATTTTTGAGGGTGATTTAATAAATGGGGAACTAGAAATTGGACAAATAGCTGGAATTATTAATGAAATTAGTTCATCAAAAGAAATTTTAGAAGAAATTATTTCTGATTTTGAATTAAATAAAAAGCTTTTTTCGCTACCAAAGCAACCAGATGCAATACCATATGTTACATCTTATTATAAAAAAGATTGGGGGTTTTGTTTAAGCCACAATCAAAGAAAAAAACTTAAAAGGGGCAAATATAAAGTAGTGATTGACTCAAAGTTATTCAAGGGAAGTCTTTCATATGGAGAAATTTGTATTAAAGGAAAATTAAACAAGGAAATTTTTCTATCTACTTATGTTTGTCACCCGTCTATGGCTAACAACGAATTGTCAGGCCCTGTAGTAGCAATTTATCTTGCTGATTGGTTAAAATTGCAAAAAAAAAAACTAAAATACTCTTACAGAATTATCTTTGTTCCAGAAACAATAGGTTCTTTGACTTACTTGTCT
>OJFB01000349.1_pt1 | contig 12325 bp, 8 predicted proteins | sample 1593811 | NCBI WGS metagenome assembly OJFB01 (sample SAMN05416736, study PRJEB24817) | seawater metagenome | isolation source: Sea water | place: Canada:Atlantic | collected 2013-07
TCTACACGTAAGGAGTCGTCGGCAGCGTCAGATGTGTATAAGAGACAGATTTCATTTGGATTTACCATAAGAAACCAATACAGGTCAAGTATAGCTACTATAAAAGCAGCTGTAGAAAATAAAATAGTATTAAGAAAATATCAACAAGATTTTTTTAAATCTGCTATTACAAAAAAAGCTTCTTCAGGTTTTTCTGGATATGAATTTGGAGATAATTATGACCAAAATAGAAACAAAGCTTTTATTGATTTATTGATGAAACATAAGATTAAAGTATATGAAAAAGGTGCTAAATTTTATGTGCCGTTAGAGCAAAAACAACATAGAATGGTTCAAACAATGTTTGAAACATATAGCCAATATGCAGATAGTGTTTTTTATGATGCCTCAGCTTGGAGTGTTTCTAATTTTTATAACATGAAATCTAAAGGGTTAAAGTCAGCAAGAATAGGGAAGGAAATAACAATTTCTTCGAAGTTATTAAATAATTCTAAAGTTTCAAAAACAGATTACGCTTACCTTTTAGACTGGGATGATTATAACGCTCCAGCTGCATTAAATTATCTACAACAAAGAGGAATAAAAACTTCTGCTGCCTTCAAGAAATTTTCAGCAAATACATCTGACGGAGTTAAAAATTTTAATTATGGAACAGTTATGATTCCTGTAAGTAAACAACACTTGTCATCAACTGCTGTCTATGAAATTATAAGTGAGGCACAACAAAAATTTATGGTGCCCGTATATTCAACAAACACAGGGTTTAGCGTGAAAGGGATAGATCTAGGAAGTAACAATTTTAGAAAAATTCACAAAGTGAAAGCTGCTATGTTTATTGGAAACGGAGTCTCCTCATATGAAGCAGGAGAAGTTTGGCATTTATTGGATACAAGAGTAGAAATGCCAATCACAAAGTTACAGCTACATAATTTGAATAGAATTTCATTAGATAAATACAATATCTTAGTCATGGTATCTGGTAATTATAGTCAACTAGACTCTGTTCAAAGAAATAAAATTAAAGACTGGGCAAGTAGAGGTAATACTTTAATTACTATTGGTAGTGCTTCAAAATGGCTAATCTCTAAAAAACTAGTAAAAGAAAGTTTGACTAAAAAATCTAAGGATGAAAAAGATTCCTCCAATAAAATCGTAAAAAGACTTCCCTATGTAGATGCCAGAGAGAATATTGGTAGAGAAAGATTAGGTGGTTCTATATTTGAAGTCGAATTAGATCTTACACATCCACTGGGTTTTGGATTTAGAGATGTTAAATTACCAGTTTATAAAAACAATACTGTATTTTTAAAACCTAGTAAAAATCCTTATGCTACTGTTGCAAAATATTCAACAGACCCTCACATAGATGGGTATATCTCTCCAGTTAATTTAAATACATATCTAAAACCCTCTGCGTCAATATTAGTAAGTCCAATAGGAAAAGGAAGAGCTATTTTGTTTGCAGATAACCCTAACTTTAGAGGTGCTTGGTACGGTACAAATAAATTATTTTTAAATGCTTTATTTTTAGGAAATAATATATCAGTTCCACAAGGAGGAAATTAACAATGTTTCGTATGAAAAAATTACTTATTATATTATTATTTATGCTAGTGCATAACGGGTTTTCTCAAGAAAACTACTTAGGTGATGGGCCTTTTGATCAATTAATCATTAGAGGAGTTACCTTAATTAATGGAGATGGATCTCCTCCAAGAGGGCCAGTAGACATAGTCGTTGAGAATAACATTATTGTCACTATACAAGTGGTGGGTTATCCAGGAGTAGAAATTGAAGAAAAGAACAGGCCTAAATTAAAAAGTGATGGTAAAGAGTTAGATGCAACAGGCATGTATTTACTTCCAGGTTTTATAGACATGCATGGTCATATTGGAGGAAAATCACAGGGAGCAAATCCATCATATGTTTTTAAATTATGGATGGCTCATGGAATTACAACAGTAAGACAACCTAGCGGTATTAACGCAAAAGAGTTGAAGCTCTTGAGTTCTAAAAATAAAATTATAGCACCAAGAATCTTTGATTATGTTGGATTTGGATCTGGAAGTGAAAAATCCATTAGTACTCCTGAAATGGCTAGAGAATGGGTAAGGGATAATGCGAAAAATGGTGCAGATGGTATAAAATTCTTTGGATCAGAGCCTGAAATTATGACTGCTGCCCTAGACGAAAATAAAAAATTAGGTTTAGGTTCTGCATGTCATCATGCTCAATTAAGCGTAGCTAGATGGAATGTTTTACATTCTGCTAGAGCAGGTCTTACTTCTATGGAGCATTGGTATGGTTTACCTGAGGCTCTTTTTGATGATAAAACGGTTCAAAATTACCCTTTAGATTATAATTATCAAAATGAACAACATCGTTTTGAGGAAGCAGGTAAACTATGGGAGCAAGCTGCTAAGCCCTATTCAAGTCATTGGAACAATGTAATGAATGAGTTATTAGAGCTAGACTTCACCCTAGATCCAACATTTAATATTTATGAGGCTAGCAGAGACTTACAGCGGGCTAGAAGAGCAGAATGGCATGAAACATATACCTTACCTTCTTTATGGAAGTTTTATGAACCTAGTAAAATCTCACATGGTTCTTATTGGCATTATTGGGGAACAGAACAAGAGGTGGCTTGGAAAAATAATTTTCAGTTATGGATGACCTTTATCAACGAATATAAAAATAGAGGAGGTAGAGTAACTGCAGGATCAGATTCTGGTTTTATATACCAATTGTATGGTTTTGCTTACATAAGAGAATTGGAATTGTTAAGAGAAGCTGGATTTCATCCTCTAGAAGTAATTCGTTCAGCAACTTTAAATGGCGCAGAAGCTTTAGGATGGGATGATAAAATTGGCTCTATTCAAATAGGCAAATTAGCAGATTTTGTTATTGTAGAGGAGAATCCTCTACAAAATTTAAAAGTTCTTTACGGAACAGGAGCTATTAAATTAACTGAATCAAATGAGGTAGTTAGGGTAGGAGGAGTAAAATACACCGTAAAAGATGGTGTAATTTATGACGCAAAAAAATTACTTTTAGATGTTAAGCAAATGGTTGATGCTCAAAAAGAAGAGAAAAACTGGATATTAAAGCAGCCTGGAATAAAAGACTAATTACAAATAGTACAGTTTTCTTTTTCTTTGACTCTTCCAACTAATAGCTCTCGATCATTCATAATAAATCCACAACAGTTTATAAACCCTTGTGCAATTATTTTCCATTTTGAATGGGTGTGGTATCTGGCATTAATTTATTTAAAATAGTGTAGACAGGACAAAATTTTGTGATAGGGCTTAAAATTTGGAGAACAGCTACAGCTACAGCTATATAGATCCAGTTAAATCCTAATTCACTTGCTAGTAGTATAGATCCAATATTTAAGAGTCCTACAATACCATCATGAAGTCTAACTTTTACAATGTCTTTTGTGTTATTCATAAGATTATATTTTATTATTAATAATTATATAATCAAATATAAAAAAAAAAATGATTACTTGTTTTTTAACATCAATACACTAGTTATCAAATCCTTCAAAAAATTTAACGAATTTTTTTTGATAACCTGGTCTTAATACCTCTATCAAAATTAATTCTTCTGAACCAGCATTAAAAATCCTAACTTTAGTGTTGTTAGGTATTAAAAATCCATTACTGCTTGGTATTTTTTTTATACCATCTTCAAATTCTAGACCAAGTACTCCACTCAGTACTATACCTCTTAATTCAAATTTAGCTTTAATTATTGGTTCAGTCCATCCTACCGGAGCATGCATTTTATTTAAACCGATTTCATCTGAAATAGAATAATCAAAAAGATGTCTTTCCAAATTATCATTTATTATAATTTTTTTAGGTGTAATAACATGATCATTATAGATTGCTTTTTCATTTATATTGTTTCCATTTTGGTTAGGTTTACAACCTATAAAAATGATTAATAAAATAAGTAAAATTTTGTTCATCTGATTATACATTTAATTTATAAGTTACATATTTCGTCTGTATTGACCCCCTACTTCAAAAAGAGCAGTTGTTATTTGCCCTAGAGAACATACTTTGGTCGTATCCATAATTTTTTCAAATAGGTTTTCATTATGCATGGCTGCCTGCTGTAAGGATTTTAATTGAGTAGTGGCCTCATCTTTATTAGCAACATGTAACAATTCTTTTGTTTCTATTTGAAATTTCTTTTCTTTTTCTGTTGCTCTAATTACTTCAGATGGAAGAATTGTTGGAGAACCTTTTGAACTTAAAAATGTATTAACACCAATTATTGGAAAATCTCCATTGTGTTTTAAAGTCTCATAATACAAACTTTCCTCTTGTATTTTTGATCGCTGATACATGGTTTCCATAGCCCCTAAAACACCTCCTCTTTCTGTAATTCTATCAAATTCTATCAATACTGCTTCTTCAACTAAATCGGTTAATTCTTCAATAATAAAAGACCCTTGAATTGGGTTTTCATTTTTTGTTAATCCCAATTCTTTATTAATGATTAACTGGATAGCCATGGCTCTTCTTACAGAATCTTCTGTTGGAGTGGTAATGGCTTCGTCATAAGCATTGGTATGGAGAGAATTACAATTGTCATAAATAGCATATAAAGCTTGAAGTGTAGTTCTAATATCATTAAAATCAATTTCTTGTGCATGAAGTGATCGTCCAGAGGTTTGAATATGATATTTAAGCATCTGTGCTCTAGAGTTTGCTTGGTATTTGTGCTTTAATGCTTTTGCCCATATTTTTCTTGCTACACGACCAATGACTGCATATTCAGGATCTATTCCATTTGAAAAGAAAAAAGATAAGTTTGGTCCAAACTTATTGATGTCCATACCTCTAGAAAGATAGTATTCTATATAAGTAAATCCATTAGATAGCGTTAATGCCAATTGAGTAATTGGGTTGGCACCGGCCTCTGCAATATGGTAACCAGAAATTGAAACAGAATAGAAGTTGCGAACTTGCTTTTTAATGAAATATTCTTGAACATCTCCCATGAGTCTCAAAGCAAATTCCGTAGAGAAAATACACGTGTTTTGCGCCTGATCTTCTTTTAAAATATCCGCTTGTACAGTACCTCTAACTTGGGTTAAAGTTTCTTTTTTTATTTGTTCGTAAACTAAATTTGGCAACACCATGTCGCCAGTAATCCCCAACAATAAAAGACCTAATCCGTTGCTGCCCTTCGGTAATTCTCCTCTGTATTTAGGTCTTTTTAACCCTTTTGAATCATAGATTCTTTTTAATATAGATTCAACCTTTTTTTCTAAGTTATTTTCTATGATATATTTTTCACAATTTTGATCTATCGCAGTATTCATGAAAAACCCCAACAACATTGGTGCTGGTCCATTAATAGTCATTGAAACTGAGGTCATAGGATGACTTAAGTCAAATCCAGAATACAATTTTTTAGCATCATCTAAGCAACAAATAGAAACACCAGCATTTCCGATCTTACCATAAATATCAGGTCTATGTCCTGGGTCATTTCCATATAGGGTCACAGAATCAAAGGCAGTAGATAAACGTTTTGCTTCTAGTCCAAGACTAACATAATGAAAACGTCTATTGGTTCTCTCAGGACCACCCTCTCCGGCAAACATTCTCGTTGGATCTTCCCCAGTTCGTTTAAAAGGATACAAACCTGCTGTAAAAGGAAATTCACCTGGAACATTTTCTTGTAAGTTCCATCGTAATACATCTCCCCATGCTTCATATTTAGGGAGTGATATTTTTGGTATTTTAGAATGAGACAAAGACTCACTATGTGTCTCTATATTAATATCTTTATTTCTTACTTTAAAAGTATAAACAGGAGCTTTGTATCGCTCAACTTTATCATTCCAGCCAAGGATAATTTCCCAATTGTAGGGATCTATATCCATTTTTACTTTTTCAAACTGATTGATTAATAATTTTATGAAAGGCAATTCATTTTTTTGGGTTTTGTCAAGAATGGTTTTATGATTTAAACCTGTTTTTGTCAGGATTTCTTTCTGATTAAACGATAACGATTTTGTGCTGAGTACAGCGTCTATTGTTTTGTAGATTCCAAATAATTTTTGGGCAACTTCTACCTGACTTCGTTCCTTTTTATCATAAGCTCTATTATTTTCTGCAATTTCAGATAAATAACGAATTCGTGCTGGTGGAATGATAAAAATCTTTTCAGACATTTCCTGGATGATTTCAATGGAAGAATTTAAATCTGCCCCAGTTTTTTCTACAAGCTTATTCATGATCGCTTTATAAAGCGAATTCATACCAGGATCGTTAAACTGTGAGGCTATAGTTCCAAAAACAGGCATGTCATTCATGTGTATATGCCATAAATTATTATTACGCATATATTGTTTTTTTACATCACGAACAGCATCAAGAGCACCACGTTTATCAAACTTATTAATGGCAACTAGATCAGCAAAGTCCAACATATCTATTTTTTCTAGCTGAGTAGCCGCTCCAAATTCTGGAGTCATTACATAAAGTGAGGTATCTGAATGTTCAATAATTTCTGTGTCAGATTGCCCAATACCTGAAGTTTCTAGAATGATTAAATCAAATTTTGAGGCTTTTAAAACCTCTATAGCTTCATTCACATGTTTAGATAAAGCTAAATTAGATTGACGAGTTGCTAAAGATCTCATATACACTCGATTGTTGTTGATCGCATTCATCCTAATTCGATCACCTAACAAGGCACCACCTGTTTTCCGTTTAGAAGGGTCTACAGAAATAAGTCCAATAGTTTTGTTTGGAAAGTCAATTAAAAACCTTCTAACCAATTCATCAACCAAACTAGATTTCCCAGAACCGCCAGTTCCTGTAATTCCTAGAACGGGTATTGTAGAATTTATATTTTTTTTATGGATCTCTAATAAAGTTTTTTTTGAGATCTCAGGAAAATTTTCAGCAGATGAAATAATTCGAGCGATACTTCCAGCGTCTTGGTTCTTTAAATTTTTAATTTCATCATTTAGAATTTTACCAATGGGGAAATCTGATTGTTTTACTAAATCATTAATCATTCCTTGCAACCCCATTTCTCTTCCATCATCTGGTGAATATATTCGAGTAATCCCGTACTTCATTAAATCTTTAATTTCCGCAGGAAGAATAACACCACCTCCACCACCAAAAATTTTTATATGACTCGCATTTTTTTCTTTTAACAAGTCAAACATATATTTAAAATATTCATTATGACCACCCTGGTAGGAGGTCATTGCAATGGCATTTACATCTTCTTGTATAGCGCAATTCACCACATCTTCAACACTTCTGTCATGCCCCAAATGAATAACTTCAACTCCAATAGATTGAATAATTCTGCGCATAATATTAATTGATGCATCATGACCATCAAATAAAGAAGCCGCAGTAACAATTCTAACTTTATTGGTTGGTTTGTAAGGAGTAGTGTTTTTCATTTTTTTTGATAGTTTACTTTCAGCTAAATACTTTTACAGAATAATTATTGTTTATTAATAATATATGCCTTAAAATGACATTATTCGTAAAAAAATATGAATTTAGAATTGTAATTTACGAATTTTTCAAAAAATAGGTGTTTTATTTAGAGGTATATAAATTAATCGTTTTAAAAATGAATTATATTTGTAAGTATAATTATTTTTTAATCTTTTAGATACAAATGACATTCAAAGAGCTAATACAACAAGGTATACCAGATGTATTACCAGACAAAAAGTACTATGAAACTTCTATTAATCATGCTCCAAAAAGAAAAGATATTTTATCTAAGGAAGAGAAAGAGTTGGCATTAAGAAATGCATTACGATATTTTGACGCTAAACATCATTCAATTTTGTTGCCTGAGTTTGCTGAAGAATTAGAAACATACGGCCGTATTTACATGTATAGATTTCGCCCTACCTACAAAATGTATGCAAGATCAATTTCTGAGTATCCAGGCAAATGTGAGCAGGCCAAAGCTATCATGTTAATGATTCAGAATAATTTAGATTATACTGTTGCTCAACACCCCCATGAACTAATCACTTACGGTGGTAACGGAGCTGTTTTTCAAAATTGGGCTCAGTATTTGCTTACTATGAAATACCTCTCTGAAATGACATCTAAACAAACTCTGGCTATGTATTCTGGACACCCTATGGGCTTGTTTCCATCAGGTAAAAATGCACCTAGAGTCGTGGTTACTAACGGAATGACCATACCTAATTATTCTCAACCAGACGATTTAGAAAAAATGAATGCCTTAGGGGTCAGCCAATATGGTCAAATGACAGCTGGAAGCTATATGTATATAGGACCTCAAGGTATAGTTCACGGAACTACCATTACTGTTTTAAATGCCTTTCGGAAGATAGGGAAATCACCTAAAGGGAATTTATTCGTAACAGCAGGATTAGGTGGTATGAGTGGAGCTCAACCCAAAGCAGGAAATATAGCTGGATGTATAACTGTTTGTGCAGAGGTTAATCCTAAAATTACACAGGTTCGACTAGATCAAGGGTGGATTGATGAAAAATTAGTTGATTTAGATAAGTTGGTTGCCAGAGTTAGATTAGCAAAAGAAAATAAAGAAACAGTATCTCTAGCTTATCTAGGAAATATTGTTGAGGTTTGGGAAAAGTTTCACGTTGAAAATATTCATATAGATTTAGGCTCAGATCAAACATCTCTCCATAATCCTTGGGCAGGAGGATACTATCCTTGTGATATTTCATTTGAAGATGCCAATAGTATGATGGCTGAAAATCCTGTTTTATTCAAGCAAAAAGTACAAGAGACTATTCGAAGACATGCTAGGGCAATTAATAATCATACTGCCAAAGGAACTTATTTTTTTGACTATGGTAATGCTTTCTTATTAGAGGCTAGCAGAGCAGGAGCAGATATTATGGATGAAAATGGTATTGATTTTAAATATCAAAGTTACGTTCAAGATATAATGGGCCCCATGTGTTTTGATTATGGATTTGGTCCTTTTAGGTGGGTTTGTACCTCTGGAAATCCAAAAGATTTACAAAAAACAGATCTCATAGCTTGTGAAGTTTTAGAAGAAATTAAGAAAAATTCTCCACCAGAGATTCAACAGCAAATGGCTGACAATATTCAATGGATTAAAGGAGCACAAGAAAATAAATTAGTTGTAGGGTCTCAGGCGAGAATACTATATGCAGACACTGAGGGAAGAATAAAAATTGCCAAAGCATTTAATAAAGCAATAAAAAAAGGAAAAATAGGTCCTGTAGTCTTAGGGAGAGATCATCATGATGTTTCAGGAACAGATTCACCTTACAGAGAAACATCAAATATTTATGATGGATCTAAGTTTACTGCAGATATGGCTATTCAAAATGTAATTGGAGATAGTTTTAGAGGAGCTACTTGGGTATCCATTCACAATGGAGGTGGTGTTGGATGGGGTGAGGTGATTAACGGTGGATTTGGCATGCTTATTGATGGTAGTAAAGAGGCATCTAAAAAAATAAAATCTATGCTTTTTTGGGATGTAAATAATGGAATAGCTAGAAGGAATTGGGCCAGAAATGAAGAAGCTACTTTTGCAATAAAACGAGCAATGAAAAATGAAAAAAAGTTAAAAGTCACCATACCTAATAAGGTAGATTTATCTTTATTTAATAATCTTTAAAAATTTACAACTATGAAAATATTAAAAATATTGTTTTTTTCATTGTGCGCAGTAATACTATTCTCTTGTTCTACAATAAAAGTTGTCTCGGATTATGATACTAAGGTAGATTTTTCAACATACAAAACATTTGCTTTTTATAAAAAAGGTATAGATAAAGCTTCTGTATCAGATCTTGATAAGAAACGAATTATGCGTGCTATAGAAAGTCAATTAGTTGAAAAAGGTTTTAGTAAGTCAGAAACACCAGATCTATTGATTAGTATTTTTACAAAATCCAGAGAACAAGTTAATGTTACTAACAATAACCTAGGTTATGGTTTTGGTTGGGGATATAATCCATGGTTTTTTGGCAGTAATAATCTTAATATTAATCAATATACAGAAGGGACTTTGTTTATTGACTTTATTGATAAAAATAAAAATGAACTCATTTGGCAGGGTATTGGATCAGGAGCTATGAAAATGAGTAATATTGATAAAAAAGAGGAACGCATTAATGAATTTGTGAATAAGATTATCTCAGCATATCCTCCTAAACTAAAAAAGTAGATAGCACATAAAATATTTTTTGAGTACTCTATGTTAGTTCTTTAAAGTATGCATAATAAAAAAATAGAATTTACCCAAGAAGATTTTTACTTCAATGAACAAGGGTATAGAGTTTTTACAGAAAAATATCATTTAAAAAGAGGGTATTGTTGTAAAAGTGGTTGTAAGCACTGCCCTTATGGATACAATAAAAACACAGATTCTTTCAATTAATCTATTTTGTTTGGTATTTGTATAGGTAGTTATTTATGTAAAATCAAATTCCTGTTTTATTTTTGAAAAAAATTAAAGATGCGACATAACCTAGTAATACTATTTTATTTTTTTTGTTTTCCTTTATTATCTCAAAATATTGAGGATGACTTTGAAGGAAACGGTACTATTGATGTATGGGTAGGTGATGACTGCAACCTTAATAGCTCTTATGCAAACCCTTATATTGAAGGAATAAACACCTCTAGTAAGGTTTTAAAATACGATGATATAGGAGGGCAGTATGCAAATGTTCGTTTTGATACGAGTCAGAATATAGATTTAACTACAAAAAACTCATTTACTTTTAAAATTTATGTGCCTTCAATTGGCTTGACAGGGAGTCAAACTAATAAAGTATCTGTAAAACTCCAAAATGGTTCTCTTCCTCAACCCTGGACTACTCAAAGTGAAATTATAAAGTATATTTCTTTAGATCAATGGCAAGAAATTACTTTTGATTTTGAAAATGATAATTACATCAATCTAGATCCTTCCTCACCAGCACCAATTACTAGAACAGACTTTAACAGAGTGTTAATTCAAGTAAATGGAGAAAATAATAATGATCATGTTGAGGCTTTTGTTGATGATTTTATTTTTGAAGAATCAGATGCTAATGATGATGATCCTGTTTTTAATAATCTAGTTTGGTCAGATGAATTTAACTATTCAGGAGCATTAGACCCAAATAAATGGCATCATCAGGTTATTCCAATTATAAATGGTACAGATTGGGCCAATGGAGAACTACAACACTACACTAGTCGAATATCAAATTCATATGTGAATAATGGTTCATTAAAAATTAAAGCGATTAGAGAGAACTATACGTATAATAACTCAACCAAACCCTTTACTTCCGCTAGATTAAATTCAAAATTTGCATTCCAATATGGAAGGATAGATGTTAAGGCTAAATTACCATCAGAAGCCGGAACTTGGCCAGCAATATGGACATTAGGAGCTAATATTAATGAAACAGGAAATTATTTTGGCAGTACTTATGGAAGTGTTGGTTGGCCTGTTTGTGGAGAAATTGATATTATGGAACAAAATGGATGGAATAAAACCAATCTTATTGGTCATCTTCATTATTCCAATTCCAATACTAATAGTTATCAAAATGAGGGAGGTACTACATATATTGATGATTCTAGTGGTGAATATCATATTTACTCACTAATATGGACAGAGAATACTATTCAAATTTTACTGGATGATGTTGTCTTTTTTGAAAGAGAAAACTCTCAGGAAATTCCTTACGATAATCCACATTATTTACTTCTAAACATAGCAATGGGTGGAAACTTAGGAGGTAATATTCCCAGTAATTTTTCCGAGGCAATCATGGAAATTGATTACGTAAGAGTTTATGAGGAAAGTTCTTTGTCTGCACAAGATTCAAGTTTTGAAGATTTGGCTATTTATCCAAACCCTACAGGCGACAACATTAGAGTAAAAGTTCCTAGTAATTTAATAGGAACAAAATTTAAAATTTATTCAACATTAGGTCAGAAATTAGCAACTTATAAACTCTCTGAAACAGAGTCTATATTTGATATTTCTTCATTTAAATCTGGAATTTATTTTTTAAGATTTGAATCTAAATTGGGAGTATATACTAAAGAAATTATTAAAAAATAATTTGGGTAAAAATATCAGTTACAAAGTTGAATTAATTTAAAATTTCAGCCATTTCAGCTTGTAATTCAGCCGCTTTTTCAGAGGCAGCTTTAGCGAAATCTGCATCTTTGGAAGCATAAAGTATTCCACGAGAAGAATTGATTAATAATCCAACTTGATTATTCATTCCGTATTTACACACATCTTGCAAGTTTCCTCCTTGTGC
>OJFB01000354.1_pt1 | contig 12168 bp, 10 predicted proteins | sample 1593811 | NCBI WGS metagenome assembly OJFB01 (sample SAMN05416736, study PRJEB24817) | seawater metagenome | isolation source: Sea water | place: Canada:Atlantic | collected 2013-07
ATGAAAAGGAGGCTGAAATTATTCAATTAGCTGGGTGTCCTGAATCAGTAACTATTGCAACAAATATGGCTGGAAGAGGAACAGATATTCAGTTGGGAGGAAATCTAGACGTTAGATTAAAGAATACAACTGATAGCGAATCTGAAAAAGAATTACACAGAAAAGATAAGGAGGCAGTCATCCAATCAGGAGGGCTGTTTGTGATAGGAACTGAAAGGCATGAAAGTAGAAGAATAGATAATCAATTAAGAGGTAGGTCGGGAAGACAGGGGGATGCTGGGAAAACTATTTTTTATTTAAGTCTTGAAGACGACCTTATGAGAATTTTTGGATCAGAAAAAATTGACTACATGTTGCAAAAACTAGGATTTAAAGAGGGAGAATCGATTGACCATCCTTGGATTAATAAAGCTCTTGAAAAAGCTCAGCAAAAAGTTGAGGCAAGAAATTTCGATATTAGAAAAACTATTCTTCAATTTGATGATGTGATGAGTGACCAAAGAAGAGTTATCTATGAACAAAGGCTAGATGTTATGAAAACTGAAAATATTTACTCTATTGTAGATAATATTTTCAAAGAAATAATTGATAACATACTTTTGCAGAGCACTCATTTAGAAGAAGATAATGAAAGAAAAGAAAATATTAAAAATAAGATTGAAAGAGTGTGTGGAATTAGAATGTCCGATCTTGATTTTAAAAATTTTATTTCAAGTTCAAAACAAAAAAAAATTGAGGTTTTGGAAACAAATTTTAAGGATAAAAGAGCATCAAGAATTGATAAAATAACAGATATTAACAATCAGGATATTGAAAGAAAAATATTCTTACAAAACTTAGATTTTGAATGGAGAAATCACCTTCAATATTTAGAGCAGCTTAGACAGTCTGTTGGTTTGAGAGGGTATGGTCAAAAAAACCCTCTTGATGAATACAAAAGAGAAAGCTTTGGATTGTTTCAAAATCTATTAGATAAAATTAAAGAAAATCTAATACTTTTCTTATCAAATCTAGAAGTATCTTTAGATGAAACCAAAAATAAGAACGAACCTACCGATAAAGCATTAGAGCAAAATAAAATTGAAGGCTGTTTATTATCTAGTAATCCTAAAGAAAAAATTTCAAGGAATGAAAAGTGTCCTGCAACCGGGAAAAAATTCAAACAGTGTTGTGGATCTTTAGTATAACCACCACATTATAGTACCTACCAAGACCGAAGCTCCCAAGATAATAAATGCTTTTTTATTCTTAATAAAACTTTTTCTTGAAAAATACATTGCATTTTCGTGGTTAAATATATTTATTTCCTCTGGTAGCTTTGTGCCAATGGATAGAAATTTATCTTTTCTTTCTTTCAGAATTTCATCAGCACCTTTTCCAGAAAAAAACTTCAAATTTTCTACTAGACTTTGCTTGATGTGTGCCGCAGCTTCTTTGGGATTTCTATGAGCTCCTCCGAGTGGCTCTTTTACAATCTCGTCTATTATCTGATGGCCTAATAAATTTTGTGCAGTTATTTGCATAGATTCTGCTGCTTCTTTTGATTTAGATGCATCCTTCCATAAAATAGAAGCACATCCCTCTGGAGAAATAACTGAATAAATAGCATGCTCAAGCATCAAAACTTTATTGGAAGTAGCAAGTGCAATGGCACCGCCGGATCCACCCTCCCCAATCACTACCGATATAATTGGTTGTGAAACTGAAAGACAACAATCAATAGACTTTGCTATTGCCTCCGCTTGACCTCTCTCTTCTGCTCCTTTTCCTGGATAAGCACCTGGAGTATCAATAAAAGTTATTACTGGAATCTTAAATTTTTCAGCTAATTTCATTAAACGAATGCATTTTCTGTAACCCTCTGGACGCATCATGCCAAAATTTCTTTTTAATCTACTTTCTGTATCACTTCCTTTTTCCTGACCCAAAACTAAAACAGATTGATTTTCTAACTTTGCAAAACCGGCGATGATAGCCTCATCCTCACCAAACAGCCGATCTCCTGAGATAGGCTGAAAATGTTCAAAAATATTTTCAATATAAAAATTCGACTTAGGTCTTTCACTATGTCTTGCAACTTTAGTTTTTTTCCATCCATCAAGACTTTGATAAATTTCACTCGTTTTTTTATCAATTTCGGACTGTGCTTTTTGTATTTCTTCATTATTTAAGGAAGACAGTCCCGTATTTTCAAAAGGATTTTTTAGATTCTCTATGTTGGAATCTAGCTGCTCAAGCTCTTTTTCAAAGTCTAAATACTGCATTAATTAAATATAAGTTTTTATTATTGTATATACATGAAACAAAAATAACAATTAATTGATACCTGTAATTAAATAGTATTAATTTTAATATCTTAAATAAATTGACTTTTTGACTTTTTAGTCCATTTTAGCCCTTCAAAAAATGACATCAAACTTTATTAACGTAGAAAAAACCAAAATTAACGAGGACCTATATAATTTTGTTAGTAATGAAATTATTCCAGGAACTTCAATTGACAAAGATATTTTTTGGAAAGGCTTTGTTTCTTCTTCAAATGAATTGGCTAAAAAAAATAAGTCTCTCTTAAAAAAAAGAGACGATCTTCAAAAGAGAGTGGATACTTGGCATGTTGATAATAAAGATAGTTTTAGCCTTGAGTCATACAAGATTTTTTTAAAAGAAATTGGCTACCTTGTTGATGAGCAGGAAGACTTCAAAATAGAAACTGCAAATGTTGATGATGAAATTTCTAAGATTGCAGGTCCTCAACTTGTGGTGCCAATTGATAATGCCAGATATGCATTAAATGCAGCAAATGCAAGATGGGGTAGTCTTTATGATGCACTGTATGGAACAGATGCAATCTCCGATGAAAATGGTTGTGAAAAATTAAAATCATACAATCCAAAAAGAGGGAAAAAAGTCATAGACAGTGGAAGAGATTTTTTAAATCAAATTGCTCCCTTAGATAAAGGTAACTGGAAAGATGTTTCAGGATTTTTAATAGAAAATGGAAACTTAGCTATTCATCTATCTGATCAATCTAAAACGCAATTAAAAAATAAAGAAAAATTCATAGGTTATGTGGGAGAAAAAAATAAACCTAGTTCAATTCTATTAAAGAATAATTATTTACATGTTGAGCTGCAAATAGATTCCCAACACATTATTGGGAAAGACGATCCATCTCATATTAGTGACATTGTTATTGAATCAGCAATATCAACTATTATGGATTTAGAAGATTCTGTGGCTGCAGTAGACGCTGAAGATAAAATTAATTGCTACAGAAATTGGCTTGGAATCGCAAAAGGAACTCTTCAAGCTGAAATGGAAAAGAACGGAAAAAAAATTATAAGAAAACTAAATTCGGATAGAAAATATTTAGATACAAATGACAATCCAATTAGCCTTCACGGCAGATCTTTAATTTTGTTGAGAAATGTAGGTCATCTAATGACCAATCCATCGATTTTATTAGATGATGGATCTGAAATTCCAGAAGGAATATTGGATGCTTTCATAACTACACTTTGTGCACTTCATGATATGAAAAATAAGCTTAATTCAAGAGCTGGCTCTGTCTATATAGTTAAACCAAAAATGCATGGTCCAGAGGAAGTTGCTTTTGCAGATGAAATTTTTACTCACGTGGAAAAAGTTCTAAACTTAAAACCCAATACAGTAAAAATAGGAATTATGGATGAGGAAAGAAGAACTACTGTGAATTTGAAAGAATGTATTAGGCAGGCTAAAAAAAGAATTGCTTTTATTAATACTGGTTTTTTAGACAGAACTGGAGATGAAATGCATACCTCTTTTCAGGCAGGACCAATGATTTTTAAAAGTGAAATGAAAAAATCTAAATGGCTGTTAGCTTACGAAAATTGGAATGTGGATATAGGATTAAGCTGTGGATTTTCAGGAAAAGCTCAGATTGGTAAAGGAATGTGGGCAATGCCCGACAGAATGAAAGACATGTTGGACCAAAAAGCAGGTCATCCTATTGCAGGAGCTAATTGTGCATGGGTCCCTTCCCCTACTGCTGCTACGTTACATGCCACCCACTATCATAAAATAAATGTTTTTGAGAGACAGCAAGAATTATCGTCAAGAGACAGGGCAAACATAGATGATATTTTAAATATTCCTATGGCAGACAGACCCAACTGGTCTAAAGAAGAGATTAATAAAGAAATTGAAAATAATGCTCAAGGTATTCTTGGCTATGTAGTTAGATGGATTGATCAAGGTGTGGGATGTTCTAAAGTTCCAGATATTAATAATATCGGTTTAATGGAAGACAGAGCTACTTTGAGAATTTCCTCTCAACACATTGCTAACTGGTTGCATCACCAAATTTGCACAAAGGATAAAGTAATGGAAATAATGAAAAAAATGGCAACAGTGGTTGATGAGCAAAACAATTCTGACAAACACTATGTTCCCATGGCACCTAATTTTGATCATTCTATAGCGTTTAAGGCAGCTTGTGATTTGGTGTTTAAAGGAATGGAACAGCCTTCAGGATATACAGAGCCGGTCTTGCATCAAAGAAGACTAGAAAAAAAATTAGCTAACTAAAAGCTCATACTTATTAAAATCATTTTTCAATAGATCAAGCCCCAATCGATCAAATATCTTGTTTATTATTCTGAAATCTCTAACGTAATCTTTACTTTCCTTAAGGTTTTTAATTAATTTTAATAATTCTATTGTCGCCAAATCCAGCTGATTTTTTTCCAATAAATTATAAATTTTGTTAGGAATATAAATTTCTTCTGAGTTTAAAGATTTTTTCAATTCTCCAGGAAGTGAGATTTTTTTTTCAGACAACAAATAAATCATGGCAAGATCTTTTTCATTTAATTGATATTTATTTTTTGCCGTTAATTTAGAAAATTTATTTAAAATTTTTACTTTCTTTTTATTTATTTTTTTTTCAGCTAATAAAGAAATTGCATCAGACGTGTGAAGATATGCATTGTTTGTCTCTACACTAGTAATTTTTTTATTACTATTTTCATTATATGTCTGAATTTTACTTGATAAATCTTTGCTTAAATATTTTTTATTAATGTTTTTAACTAATTGGAAATACAAAGCATTTGCAAGCGCAGGAGTTTTGTTTTGAATATAGTTTTTTTTGAGCTCTAGCATAAATGCTAATTTTTGCTCTGGATCTCGTGTTAAAAGAAGAGCCTGGTATAACAGGGCTCTTCCTTTGGAGGGATGATATTTTGAATAAGTTTCCAGCGGGCTAAGCAAATCATCAATTCCAAAAATTATTTTTTTATAAAAAGGAAGGAGCTTATCAATAGGAAAAATATTTGCGTCAGAACCACTTTCTAAAAATTTAATTAATTCAAATTCATCTTCGGTAGTATATCCAGATTCTAAAGTATTATTTTTATCAACAACTTTTTCTACAAGGGGGCTTTTAAAAAAATACTTTTTTTTGTTTAAATTATTCTTAAAAATAGAATAACTAGGATCAAACTCAGGGTCAGATAGAATAGACAAGTGAATATTCAGCAAGCTATCTGTATTTTCGATTCCCTTTTTAGACAGTAGCATTCCCTGCAAATAATTTATTTTTTGTACAAAAAAACTGTCTTTAAAACCAGCTTCTTTCATTAGCTCGAGTTGTGCTAATGCTTTTCTGTTTTCCTTTGCCTGAACTAAGCAAAAGACCTTAAACTTTTGTAGTTCAAAATTTGAGATCTCTGCACCTAGCTGTGTAGCGTATTTGCAAGTTTTTTTAATTTCATAAGAAGCAAAGTTATCGTTAATTAAATAATTTAATAATTTTTCATTATTTAAAAGTAAATTATTTTGATTGATGACCGAGTCTATCAAATCTATATCTTTTTGCTGAGCAAGAAAAAGGCTTATGAAGTTTAGGTAAGACATTCCTTTATCGTCAAACTCTGAAAGGTTAACTTTGCTAAAAAAAATTTTTTTAATTATGTGATTTGTGGCAAAGCTATTTTGTCCACTAAGCAAGTCTGACGAAAAAGTTTGGAATAATTTACTGTCAATTCCTGACCAAAAATTCACTGGTATACCAGTTGTTCCGGGATCATAAATTCCAAAAATAACTTCGTTCGTTTCCTTTTTAATTTTTACTTCTTGGATGCTAGAGGTGCCCAACTGCTGTTGGGATGTCGGATTAATTGTAGTCGGGGGTAATTCTTGCTGACTACCAAATTCAGAATTGGAATTAGGTTGAATTTTTTTTATGTTTTGAGACTGTTTCCAAATATCCTTTATGTCAGATAAGGATGGTTGCAAAAATATAGATATGAAGAATATGGTTAAAAAGATCGCTCTATTTAACAACTTCCAAAATTTTCTCATTGGGTAATTTTTTTTCTACTTGTTTGGAAGGAGGCGAAATATCTAAAGAATTTACAAAAATTATCGATCCAAGGATCAATGAAGTGAGTAAAATTACTTGCCAGAAGAGTTTATTTTTCAACATTGGTAAATTTAGTATATAAAAATTTAAGTCTAAAATATGTTAATAATTTATATAATAATAAATATCAATGAATAATACCCTGGTTTTAACGGGAATGATGGGTTCAGGAAAAAGCTCCATAGGAAAAGAACTGTCCAATATCCTAAGCTCAAAATTTTATGATACAGATTTAGAAATTGAAAAAATGTTAAATATGACAGTCCCAGACATTTTTAAAAATAAGGGAGAAAACTATTTTAGAAAAATTGAAGAAAAAATATGTATTGATTTGATTAATGGAGATGAGAAGGTAGTAGCTCTTGGAGGCGGAGCCTTTTTAAACAAAAAAATTAGGGAAATTGTTTTAAAAAAATCTACATCGGTATGGATTGATGTTGATATTTCAACTATTGTAAAAAGAATGAAGATCTCTAAAAATATTCGTCCTATGCTAGATTACAAAGACCTGAAAGGTTCAATTACTAGTATTCTGGCGAAACGATCTCCTATTTATCAATTGGCTAATATCAAAATCAAAGCAACTAGCATAAGTAAAAAAAAAATTGCCAGTGAAATTAAAAAAAAATATGAACTATCCAAAAAAAATTAATATTCGAACGGAGGGTGGTTCTTACCCAATACTTATAGGTAATAATATTTTAAAAAATTTTAATAAAAATTATTTACAATTTTGCCCAAAATCAAAAAAAATTTTATTTATAACAAACACTAAAATTCCCAATAGGTATTTTTATAGCATTAAAAAAACGCTCCCCAAAAAAAGTGAGTGCTTTATTATTAATATTCCATCTGGAGAAAAAAATAAGAATTTACTGGAAGTTAACAAAATCTTAAATTTTTTAACAACTCATAATTTTGATCGAAATGATACCGTGGCTGCTTTAGGGGGTGGTGTTGTAGGAGACACAGCTGGATTTGCTGCTAGTATTTTTAAAAGGGGAATAAATTTTATTCAGGTTCCTACTACTCTTTTATCACAAGTAGATTCTTCCGTCGGTGGCAAAACCGGGGTAAATAATAGTTATGGCAAAAATTTAATTGGAACTTTCTATCATCCTAAGTTTGTATTAATCGATATAGCAGTTCTTGACTCACTACCCAAGAGAGAGATGGTATCTGGTTTTGCTGAAATTTTAAAATACTCACTTATTATGAATAAAAAGTTTTTTTTATGGTTATGCAAAGAAGGGGCAAATATTATTAACCGAAGCAATACCCTGTCGATATTAAAGGCTATTGAGATCAGTTGCAAAAGCAAATCTATTATTGTGGGTAAAGATGAAAAAGAAAAAGGTCTTAGAGCAATATTAAATTTTGGTCATACCTTTGGACATGCATTGGAATCTCATTTAAAATATTCAAACAAACTAAACCATGGTGAAGCAGTAATTATTGGGATGATGGCAGCATCAACAATTTCTCATAAGAAAAATTTTTTAAAAAATCAAGAACTACAAGCTATAAAAGATTTATACCAAAGGTTAGGTCTAAACGATTCTTTTAAGAGGTATATACAAAATAATCAGCTAAATAATTTTTTTAAAATTATGAAAAAAGATAAAAAAAATAACTCAAAAAATATTAATTTAATATTATTAAAAAAAATTGGAAAAGCATTTATTTACAAAACTACTCTAGAAAAAACACTGATGCCATTTGTGAAAAATGAACTGAAGAATGCTTGAAAATATTTTTTTTTCTATTGTGGCAGTAGTTTTTTTGCTGATTTTATCTGGCCTTTTTTCTGGATCTGAAACTTCCATTACCTCAGTTGCAAAGAGCAAAGTGCACAAGCTATCTATTCGAGGTGACAAAAGAGCTAAAATTCTAATGAATATAATCAATAAGAAAAATGATTTAATTAGCTCTTTGTTAATAGGAAATAACTTTGTAAATATTTTAGCTTCAGCACTTGCAACTGCAATCCTAATTAAATTCTATGGTGATAAAGGGGTTATCTATTCTACTATTATAATGTCTTTGCTGATTGTAATATTTTCAGAAGTTTTGCCAAAAAGTTATGCTCTATTAAGACCTGAGAAATTTGCATTAGGTATGGCAAAATATTTGTCTATTTTTTTAAAAATTGTTTTTCCCGTAATGCTATTTGTAAAATTTGTAAATTGGTTTTTCTTTAAAATCATGCAAATAGACATGGAAAACAAGACTACTTCCAAAACAGCACGAGAGGATATTAGAAATATTATTGATATGCATGAGGATGAGGGAAGACTGCTTAAGGATGAGGGAGACATGCTCAATGCTATTTTGGATTTAAAAGAAATTACAGTGGAAAAAATAATGACTCACCGAAAAAAAATTTATTCCATTGATCTGAATAACAAACAAAATTTTTTTTCTGCTATTGCAAAAAGCTCTTTTAGTAGAATTCCAGTTTGGAAAGAAAATCCTAATAATATTTTAGGACTCATTCATGCAAAAAATGTTCTGACTAATTTAAATGACAATGGCCAGTTAGATATCTCTAAAATTAAAGACAATTTGATCAAGCCATGGTTTATACCCGAAACTACAAAGGCAAAAGATCAATTAAGTGAGTTTATTGCAAGAAAAGAAAAGCTTGCTTTTGTTGTTGATGAATATGGTGAGCTTATGGGTTTGATTTCGATGGAAGATATCATTGAAGAAATTGTAGGAAACATTTTTGACGAAAAAGACTTTTCTACAATTGGAATTAGAAAAACTAGTACGAGTTCCTATAAGATAAGAGGTGATGTTAATATAAGAGATATTAATAGAGAGTTGGATGTCGAAATACCAGATAATGTATCTTCTACAATTGCAGGTTATATAATTGATAAAACAGAATCTTTTCCAAATGTTGGTCAGGTTTTTTCCTTCGATGGTATAATGTATGAGATAATTAATAAAAATAAAAACCAAATTACTCAAATTCATCTAACCCTTCCTAGTAAAAACTCTAATCCTCCAGTGTAATCTCTAGAGAATGGACATAATCATTCATCTCTTCTTTTAACTCCGAATAAATTTTTTTATGAATCTGAATGCGACTCATACCTTCCATGTCTTGGTAAGAAAGTATTATCTGGAAATGACTATTCCCACTTTTGGGAGAGGAGCTATGGTGCTGGTGCAGGTGAGAATTGTTAACAACTTTCACTTTTTTTAATCCAAGAGATCCTTTTATTTTATCTTCAATAATAGTAGCAAAATTTTTTTCCATATTTATATAATTTATTATAGTATCAATATTTACCGCTTATGAAAAAAAATTGTGAAAAATATCTTTGTAAAGAACGTGCTTTTAAACAAGTTTTGATTAAAGATAAAAAAAATAAAGAGTACCATTGGTACTGTTTTGATCACCACAAAGAATATGTTGATAAGCAAAAATTAGAATGTGATTGGGAGCTGTGTGATAAAATAGGAGAATTCAAAGCTCCGAGCAAAAATGAAGATTCTTTTCTTTGGTTTTGTGAAGATCATATTAAAATTTATAATCAAAAATGGGATTTTTTTGATGGAATGTCCCAATCTGCTATAGAAAATTTTATGTATGACGACTTAACATTTCATAAAAAAACTCAAAAATTTGGCAATAAAGATTCTTTTTTTCAAAAACTTTGGAACAATGCCATTGAAGATGAGTTGCTGTTTATTAATAAGTTTAAAAACTCCTCTTCCTATTCTGGTCGCAGATATAACCCCACTCAAATCATAGCTTTAAAAAAAATGGAGTTAAATTCAGAAGTAAATTGGAGCGATATTAGAGTTCAGTTTAAAAAGCTTGTTAAAAAATATCATCCTGATATTAATGCCGGCAATAAACAATATGAAGAAAAACTTAAAGAAATTACCCTTGCTTACACTTTCTTAAACAATTCTATAAACAAAAACACTGAGGTTGCATGAGTACCACCCCCACATTTCAAAATGAACCAGATATAAAAGTTTCAGTAAAAAAAGTTTTTAATATCGATAGTGAGATGACTGTTGATGCTTTTTCTAAAAAAAATGACTACGTTCCTGAAATTGACGATAGCTACATTTTTGACCGAGAAACGACCTTAGCTATTCTGGCTGGCTTCTCTCATAATCGGAGAGTTTTGATTCAAGGCTTTCATGGAACGGGAAAATCAACTCACATTGAGCAGGTAGCTGCACGCTTAAATTGGCCATGTGTCCGTGTAAATTTAGATAGTCACATAAGTAGAATTGATCTGATAGGTAAAGATGCAATTGTTGTAAAGGATGGTAAACAAATTACAGAATTCAAAGAGGGTGTTCTTCCCTGGTCTTTACAAAATCCTGTTGCATTAGTTTTTGATGAATATGATGCTGGTAGACCTGATGTTATGTTTGTTATTCAGAGAGTCTTAGAGACAGATGGTAGATTTACCCTTCTAGACAAAAACAAGGTTATTAAACAACATAAACAATTTAGATTATTTGCAACAACCAATACGATTGGTTTGGGTGATACTAGCGGACTTTATCATGGAACTCAGCAGATAAACCAAGGACAAATGGATCGATGGAATATTGTATCTACGCTTAACTATTTACCACCTGAAAAAGAAGCTGAAATTATACTATCTAAATGTAAATTTTTAAATACTGCCGATGGAAAAAAGTTAGTAAGCAATATGGTGAAGGTTGCCAACTTAACAAGAAAAGGTTTTGCTAATGGAGATATTTCTACGGTTATGAGTCCAAGAACAGTGATTACATGGGCAGATAATTATAATATTTTTAAAGATCTTCCTCATTCATTTAAACTATCTTTTTTAAACAAATGTGATGAACTAGAACGCTCCATTGTTGCAGAATACTATCAGCGATGCTTTGGTAGTGAATTAAATACTTCTTCTACTGCAAAATCAGTAGAGAAAAATAATGGACAATAAGCAAGAGCTAGAAAAATTTAAAAATGCAGTTTTTTCTACTGCCAAAGCTATAGCAAGAAAATCCCTATCTTTAGAAGATCAAAAACAATTAGATAAGGTCACTGCACCTAAAATTGTATCAATAAATAACCGTGAAGAAATGTTAGAAGCTAGAGCGAATGCAGATTCAGAAGCTCTTCGTATTCGGCATAGTGATGAAACTATTTTTAAAAAAAATGAACCAAAAGGAACGGTTAGTAAAAGCTTATACAAAATTGCCGAAAAAATTAGATATGAAAAAATAGGATCAGATCAATACATAGGAATTCAAAATAACTTAAATAACTTTTATCAAAAAAAAATTATGGATAGTGACGTCCATTCACAAAATTTTATTGCCGATGCATTTGAGGCTTATTTAAGAAAAAATATGATGAATCTAGAAATCCACGAAAGTAAAAAAGAAGATTTTAAGCAATGGGATGATTTATTTGAAAAAAACATATCTAATAAAATTAAGGATCTCAATTTATCTTTGTATGACCAGGTAGAATATACTTCCTTGATGTCTTCTATTCTTCAAGACCTTCAAATAGAAAATGAAAAAAATGAGCCAGAGAATATAGAAAATGAAAATAATGAAGAAAATAGTGATAATAGCCAAAATCAAGAACAGTCTTTAGAAGATGAACAAAATGATCAGTCTAAAAATCAAGAATTTGATATGGAGAATATTGTTCCTGAGATTGAATTTGATCCTAGTTTAAGTGAACAAGAAACTATGCTTGAGGCTGTCTCTTATACACATCTCCGAGCCCACGAGACTCCTGA
>OJFB01000364.1_pt1 | contig 11940 bp, 10 predicted proteins | sample 1593811 | NCBI WGS metagenome assembly OJFB01 (sample SAMN05416736, study PRJEB24817) | seawater metagenome | isolation source: Sea water | place: Canada:Atlantic | collected 2013-07
ACACGTAAGGAGTCGTCGGCAGCGTCAGATGTGTATAAGAGACAGATTTTATTATGTGGTAGTGCAAACGGTGTTGCAATGACTGCAAATAAATACAAAGAAGTAAGGGCTGGTTTATGTTGGTCTAACGAAATTGTAGAATTAATTAGACAACATAATAATGCAAATATTTTATGTATACCAGCAAGATACACCTCTATTCCACAAGCTTTAAAAATGGTAGAAACATTTTTAAATACAAATTTTGAAGGTGGTAGGCATCAAAATAGAGTAAATAAAATACCTGTTTGTTAAAAATGAAGTTTATTATAAAAAAATTTAATGAATTAACAACTAATGAGTTGTATGTTATTTTACAACTTAGATCTGAAGTTTTTGTTATAGAGCAAGATTGTGTATATCAAGATCTTGACTATAAAGATCAATTAGCATATCATATATTAGGGGTTTTAGATAATCAAATAGTTACTTACGCTAGAATATTTAAGTCTGGTGATTATTTTTCAGAACCTAGTATTGGTAGAATTGTAGTTAAAAAAGAATTTAGAAAACTTAAATACGGGTATAAGTTAGTTGAAAATTCAATCCAATTTATAGAAAAGAATTTAAAAGAAAATAACATTCTCATATCTGCTCAATCATATCTTACTAAATTTTATAATTCTTTAGGTTTTATTAAAATTGGTGAAGAATATTTAGAGGATGGTATTCCACATATTAAAATGTTAAGAAACTAAAGAAAATTAGACACTCTTTTTACTTCACCAAGTTTTAAATTATCTAATAAAACAGAACCTATTCTTACTCTTACTAAACGTAATGTAGGAAAACCAACAGCAGCAGTCATTTTTCTTACTTGTCTAAATTTCCCTTCTTTTAAAATTATAGAAATCCAACTTGTTGGTCCATGTCTATCATCTCTAATTTTTTGTGTTCTATCTTTAAAGTTAGGCACAGGTATTAAGGAAGTTTTACAAGGTTTAGTAGTATATTTTTTACCATTAAAACCAATAACCACACCTTTTTTTAAAATATTAACCTCTTTTTGTGTTATACAACCGTCTACTTGAACATAATATTCTTTTTCAACTTTTTTACCTCTTATTTCTTCACTTAGCCTACCATTAGTTGTTAATAAAAGAAGCCCTTCAGAATTTACATCTAACCTTCCTATTGCCATAGTTTTATCTGGATAATTAAAAAAATCTCCTAATAATTTTTTTTCTCTTTTATGAGGATTTACAAATTGTGAAATTGTTCCGTAAGGCTTATGAAAAATGAAGTGATGGTGGGTATCCATAAAAAAATAAAAGGAGCTATTAATTCATTCAAAAATAATCTTTTTTCATTTATAATTCCTAACCAAATTTTGTACCTTGTCATACTTTTTAAAAATAAAACAACTAGTATTTATGGCAGCAGATAAAGAAAAACAAGCAAAACTTAAAGCTCTTCAATTAACCCTAGATAAATTAGATAAAACCTATGGAAAAGGTTCTGTTATGAAAATGGGTGATAGCGTTGTAGAAGAAGTAGAAGCAATTTCATCTGGTTCTTTAGGTTTAGATTTAGCACTCGGCGTCGGAGGATATCCAAGAGGGAGGGTTATAGAAATTTATGGTCCAGAGTCTTCAGGTAAGACGACTCTTACTCTACATGCAATTGCTGAAGCACAAAAAGCTGGAGGCATTGCTGCTTTTATTGATGCAGAGCACGCTTTTGATCGTTTTTATGCTGCAAATCTTGGTGTAGATATCGATAATTTAATAATTTCACAACCAGATCATGGAGAGCAAGCGCTAGAAATTACGGACAATCTAATTCGTTCAGGAGCTATAGACATTGTTGTTATAGATTCAGTAGCAGCATTAACACCAAAGTCTGAAATTGAAGGAGAGATGGGAGATTCTAAAATGGGGCTTCACGCGCGTTTAATGTCTCAAGCCCTACGTAAACTAACAGGAACAATTAGTAAAACTAAGTGTACAGTTATTTTTATCAATCAATTAAGAGAAAAAATAGGTGTTATGTTTGGAAACCCAGAAACCACAACAGGTGGTAATGCTTTAAAATTCTATGCTTCTGTTAGATTAGATATTAGAAGACGAACGCAAATTAAAGACGGTGATAGAGTAATTGGAAACCAAACGAAAGTTAAGGTTGTAAAAAACAAAGTTGCACCACCTTTTCAAATTGCTGAATTTGATATCATGTATGGTGAAGGAATTTCTAAGGTTGGAGAAGTTTTAGATATTGGAGTAGAATTGGGGATTGTAAAGAAAAGTGGTTCTTGGTTTAGTTATGGTGAAACTAAATTAGGTCAAGGAAGAGACGCTGTAAAATCTTTAATAAAAGATAATCCCGATTTAGCAGAAGAATTAGAAGGAAAAATTAAAGAAGCTATAGATAACCAATAGTTATAATTTTTATCTATACAAACCCATTAGTTAGCTAGTGGGTTTGTGTATTTTAAACACCAGTACTACCAAACCCACCATCACCTCGATCAGTCTTATCTAATATAGTAACCTCTTTCCATTTAACTTGTTCATGTTTTGCAATTACTAATTGTGCGATTCGCTCACCATTGTTTATTGTAAAACGATCCTGAGATAAGTTAATTAATATAACGCCAATTTCACCTCTATAGTCAGCATCTATAGTTCCAGGACTATTTAAAACAGTAATTCCTTTTTTAGCCGCAAGACCACTTCGCGGTCTAACTTGTGCTTCCAGTCCTTTAGGTAACGATATAAACAAACCTGTTTTTACAACAACCCTTTCTAAAGGGTTTAAAGTTACAGCCTCACTTATATTTGCTTTAATGTCCATTCCTGCTGAAAGAAGGGTTTCATAAGAAGGTAATTCGTGTTTAGATTTATTTATGATTTGAACTTCCATTATTTTATATTGTTGTAAACAAATATAATAAATCACTTCAGTTTTCATATTAGATTTTAGAATTATTACTTTTGGTTTTTAAAATGTTTATAATAATGAAAGATCAACCAAAAATAGCAGTTTTAGGCGGGGGTAGTTGGGCAACAGCTATAGTAAAAATGCTCTCTGAAAATTTAAATACTGTGGGTTGGTATATGCGAAGTGTTTACGCTTTAGAACATATTAAAATAAATAAACATAATCCTAACTATTTAAGCTCAGCCGAGCTTCATCCGGCTCAATTAGACCTTTCAAATGACATTAATACTGTTGTTTCAAATTATGATATATTAATATTTGCAATTCCATCTGCATTTTTAACTTTAGAACTTACAAAGTTGACACAGAGTTTAGAAAATAAAATAATTTTTTCTGCGATTAAAGGAATCGTTCCAGAATCAGGATTGATTGTTGGGGAACATTTTTATAAAAAACACAACACACCCTACAATAATATTGGGGTAATCACTGGTCCTTGCCATGCAGAAGAGGTGGCTATGGAAAGGCTTTCTTATTTAACAATTGCATGTCAAGATGCGGACAAAGCAGCTCAAATAGGTGCAGTGTTAAAAAGCAGATATATTAGAATTAAAATATCAGACGATATTATAGGCACAGAATATGCCGCAATGCTTAAAAATATTTTTGCTATAGCCGCAGGTATATCTCACGGTTTGGGTTATGGAGATAACTTTCAATCTGTTTTAATGAGCAACTCCATACGAGAAATGAATCGTTTTATTCGTAAAGTTCATCAAATGAAGAGAAATATTAATAATTCTGCGTATTTAGGAGATTTACTAGTAACAGGGTATTCTACTTTCAGCAGAAACAGAATGTTTGGAAATATGATTGGTAAAGGCTACACTGTTAAGTCCGCAATGTTTGAAATGAGCATGGTGGCAGAGGGTTATTATGCCTCAGAAAGCGCCTATAAAATAAAAGAAAAAAACGGGACAATAACTCCAATTATTGATGCTGTTTATGCTGTTCTTTATCAAGGTAAAGATGCTAAAACAATCTTTACAAAGCTAACAGAGCACCTAGATTAACACGATTTTCTTCTTCGGAAACTTAGTAACATTATACCTTTAATTTATTACTTTTGTTGTAAATACAACAATTTGTGTTAAATACAACAATTATGAAAACAATACAGGAAGCAGTTGAAAGCATTATTCGAAAAACCCCTTTTATTGAAGAGGCGTTGAACGAAAAGTTAATAAACGTCTCTTCTTTAGCTAGAATTATACTTCCAGAAGTAGATAAAATGTTAAAAAAACAAGTCAAAGTTGGTGCGGTAATGATGGCAATTAACAGAATTTCACCAGCAAGTGAATTAAGAATACGAAAGAATATTAGAAAATTTACACTTTCGCTAGGAGACTTTATTGTTCGCTCAGATCTTAGTGATTATACTTACAAAAATACAAAGTCACTATTAAAGGAAATTGCTAAAATTTTAACTGTTGCGGCAGATAATGAGGATTCTTTTATCACTGTATCAACAGGAATTTTTGAGACAAATATTGTGATAAGTCAACCCCTGAAGCCTTATGTTAAAGATTTCTTTATTCATGAGCGATTAATTCATAATGTAGAAAATCTTGCCTCTATAACCATAAAATTACCAGAAGGCAACTTAGAGCAATCCGGTTTTTATTATTTTATTTTAAAACAATTAGCGTGGGCAGATATTTCACTTCAAGAGATAATATCAACAACAAATGAGATGACAATTGTTGTAAAAGAGGAAGATATTAATCAAACATTTGCTATTCTAATGGATATGAAGAAATAACTCCTAATGTTAAAAATTAAAATAATAGGAATCAAAGTGTTATATTCGCTACTCAAAAAAAAAGATAAAGTGCTCACCCCTAGTTAGCTGCACTTAGCAACTAATAATTTAAAAGTGAATTAAAAAATAAACTCAAAAGAGATGAAAAAAAATTACTTAAAAAAACTAGCAGTTCTTTCCTTATTGTTATCAGTTAACTTTGTTTTTTCTCAAACAGAAGAACAAATAAAAGAAATCAAAAAAGCTAATAACATCGAACAATTAAAAAATATAGAAGAGTCTACAAGGTTAATTCAGGTAGAGGCAAAAGAAAAAGCCTTAGAAATGGCCTCTATTAATGGTTGGGCAATAACTTATGTTGAAGACGGATCTTTATATGAATTAATGAAGGTTTCTGATGATAATAAACCTATTTATTATACAACATTTAACCAAAACGCTGCAATTTCAACTAGAGTAAACCACCTTAACACAGGGGGAAGTTTAGGCTTAGAACTTGAGGGTCAAAACATGACAGCTTATGTTTGGGATGGCGGTTGGGTATTCACCGAACACCAAGAGTTTGACGGACCGGGAGGAAATGATAGGGTTACTATCGGAGATGACGAAAATCAATATAGCGACCACGGAACTCATGTAACGGGTACTATTTTGGCCTCAGGTGTTAATCCTGAAGCAAAAGGAATGGCGCCACAAGCAAAAGGAGTGTCTTATCGTTGGAGTCAAGATATTCCTGAAGGTGCAGCAGCAGCTGCAGATGGAATGTTGCTGTCTAACCACTCTTATGGGTATCCCTTAAGTAATGTCCAAAATGGTGCAGGTATATACGGTTTTGATGCAAAAGAGTTTGATGCCATCATGTACAACGCACCTTATTATCTTCAGGTAGTCTCGGCAGGAAATGACGGTTCAAATAACACTTCAAATACAGACCCTTTAGAGGGGAATAATTTATATGACAAGTTAACTGGAATGAATACGGCAAAAAACAATTTATCTGTTGCTAATGGTCAAGATGCTCAAATTGATGCCGATGGAAATTTAATTTCCATGAATAGAAATAATGGGAGTTCTGAAGGTCCAACAGATGATTTAAGAGTGAAGCCAGATATTACCGGTAACGGATCGGGCCTTATCTCTCCAGTGGGAGGTAGTAGTGGCTACGGAAATTATTCAGGAACTTCTATGTCTGGACCAAATGTAATGGGTTCATTATTATTGGTTCAACAACATTATAGTAATGTAAATGGTTCTTTTATGTTTGGTGCCACTTTAAAAGGTTTAGCACTTCACACCGCAGACGATATTACACCAGACAACTCTAACTCTTCATCTCAAACCCTTGTTGGACCAGATGCCACTACGGGCTGGGGTTTATTAAATGTAAAATTCGCAGTAGAAACCATTAATAACATTGGTTTTAAGAGCGTTATTAAAGAGAAAACATTAGATAACGATGATACTTTTACCATGAATGTTAAGTCTGATGGAGAAAATCCGTTAGTAGCTTCAATTTCATGGACAGACGTTGCAGGAGAACAAAATAATACAGTTAACGACCCTACTCCTGCTTTAGTTAACGATTTAGATATTCGAGTTTCACAAGTTATAGATGGTGAAACAACGGAATACTTACCTTGGAAATTAACCTCTGTAAATACGAATGAACAAGGAGATAATTTAGTTGATCCATTTGAAAAAATAGAGATTGCTGGAGCTTCAGGTGAGTATATAATTACAGTTTCTCATAAAGGAACTCTAGTGAATGACTCTCAAAATTACTCATTAATTGTAACAGGAACACTTTCTGATATTAATTTATCTAGTGTTAACCCTGAGCTTATCCAATGTTCAACAGAAGATGCTGCATTTAATTTTAATTATACGCAACAAATTCAGACCACAACAACAATCACTGCAAATAACCTTCCAACAGGAGCAACAGCAAGTTTTTCACCACCTTCAATAAGTCAAAATGGAGACGTTGTTATGACTGTATCAAATTTAGAAAGTGTTGCCGCTGGTTCGTATGAAATAAATGTAACAGCAAGCAATGGCGATGAAACACAAACTAAAAAAGTAGAGTTAAGGGTGGTGCATCCAGACTTTACAAATAACCCGATGAGTTTATCATCACCTTTAAATGAGGAAGCAGGTGTTTTATTCCCTGAAATCGAGTTAGTTTGGAATGAAAACATAAACGCAGAATCGTATACCGTAGAATTATCTGATAACCCATCATTTACGAACATCTTAGCAACATCTACACAAACTGATATAAAATTTACAGCTACAGGTCTTGAGGAAAATAGTATTTATTATTGGAGAGTAAATCCAACAAATCAATGTGGTTTAGCTATTTCACCTATAATTTATAGTTTTCAGACGGCTGGTTCAGAAGATTGTACAAACACATATTCTGCCACAGATTTTGATAATGATCGTTTAGGAGGAGGTACTGCAGTTTCCGCTTCATTACCAATTGAGATTACAGACGACTTAACAATAAGTAGACTAAAAGTAAATGTAGATATTACTCACCTTGCTATTGGAGAACTAGAGGTATTAATACAGGAACCAGAAGTGTTAGGCGCTAACACCACGCTACTTTTAGAAAATGTATGTGAAAATGTAGCAAACGTTACAGGAGCTATATTTGACGATAACGGAAACGATTTGGTGTGTGGAACAGCAGATCCTGCAATTTCAGGCAACATAAAGCCTGCACAAAGTTTAGCTAGCGCTGCAGGAAAAAGTGCCCTAGGAACTTGGTTGTTAATCGCAAATGATGAAACGTTCCAGAATGGAGGAACATTTACAGCAGGAAGTTTAGACGGAGCAACGATAACGGTTTGTACAGCTGAAGCAAACTCATCTCTTCCAGAGTTTACATCTAACCCCGTCTCAGTTACTGCCAACCAAAGTACTGCACTTACATCTTCTGATATGTTAGCAACCACAGCGTCAGAGCCGGCTTCACAGCAAGTTTATACTATTGTTATACTGCCAACTATGGGTGTAATTACTAAAAATGGTTCAGATTTATCTATTGGCGGAACTTTTACGCAAGCTGATGTAGATGCCGGAGTTATTGCATATTCAAACACGCAAACTGTATTATTTTCTGATTCATTTAAGGTAGATATTACCAACTCATTAAATGGTTGGTTACCAAATCAAGAGGTTAATATAGAAGCAACCACATTAAGTACAAATTCTTATTCTTTATCTAATGTGTCTATATATCCAAACCCTTCAAATGGAGTAATTAATGTTCGTTTTGAGACAACATCAAACGATATTGTAAAAATAGAATTATTCGACTTACAAGGTAGAAGAGTTTATCGTTCTAACCACACAACTAATCAATCATTGTTTGATGAACCTATAGCTACAGGAAAACTAGCTAGTGGTATTTACGTATTAAATGTGTCACAAGGAAATAAAAGCACAACGAAGAGAATTATTTTTTCGAAGTAATTTTTTTGAAAGACAAATGTTTTTATAAACTTTAAAATGAGGCTACTTAGTAGCCTCATTTTAATTTACATTTATATTGAATTCTTTTATTATGGACCAAAAAAGAAGAAACGACCCCTATGCAGCTTTAAGAATAAAAGAGTTTACAATTTTTTTATTAGTTCGTTTTGCTTTAGTTTTCGGATGGTCTATGCAGTTTATTGTAATTGAATGGAAGGTTTATGAGTTAACAGGTGATCCTTTATATTTAGGGATTATTGGTTTGATGGAAATAATTCCTGCCTTATCAACTGCTTTGTTTGCGGGTCATATAGTCGATCAAAAAGAAAAAAGAAATTTACTGGCATTATGCATTGCTGCCTTTTCTTTAATAAGTTTTGGTCTTTTTTGGATTACATCAGACCTGATAAGTAACACACTTTCTTCACAGGCAATTTTATACATTATTTATGCATTCGTTTTCTTTGGTGGGTTTTTACGTGCATTTTTTGGACCCATTATTTTCTCTTTAGTAGCCTTAATCGTTCCAAAAAAAATATATCCAAATGCAGCAACGTGGAATAGTTCTTTATGGCAAATGGCAAGAGTTTTAGGGGTTTCTTTTGCTGGTTTTTCTATCAATTGGATTGGTGTTCATTGGTCTTTATGCATTATTTTTTTCTTAGTCACTTTTTCTTTTTTTGTAGTATTTAAAATTAAAAGAAAACCTGTTTTAAACCCAAATATTGGAGAACCTATTTTACAAAGTTTGAAAGAGGGTGTTCGTTTTGTGTTTAAAACAAAAGCAATTCTTGGGGCGCTTACACTAGATATGTTTTCTGTTTTATTTGGAGGAGCAATTGCTTTATTAGCTGTTTTTGCTGAAGACATACTGAAAGTAGGACCACAAGGGTTTGGAATTTTAGTGGCAGCTCCGTCTATTGGTTCATTTCTAACCATGTTAGTAACAGCATATATTCCAATCAGTAAAGCTGCTGGCAAAAAACTATTAGTTGCAATTTTTGGTTTTGGTGTTTGCATCATTGTTTTTGGAGTCTCTTCTGTATTTTGGATCTCCGTTATTGCCTTATTTTTTAGCGGTGTAACAGATGGTGTTTCTATGGTGATAAGACAAACGATTCTTCAACTTAAAACCCCAGATGAAATGCGGGGAAGAGTCTCTTCTGTGAATTCAATGTTTGTTGGATCATCTAACGAGCTTGGAGCTTTTGAAAGTGGGCTAACAGCAAAATTAATGGGAACTGTTGCTGCTGTTGTTTTTGGCGGAAGCATGACATTACTAACAGTTGTAACAACAGGGATCGTAAACCCAACTTTAAGAAATCTTGATCTTACAAAAGACCTAGAAGAACATGAAAAAAGTTAGTAAATTAATTAAAAGAAGTAATTAATTCTAGCGCCATGTTTAGCTCTTCTTTCCTTCTCTTAAGGACTTCTTCTTTCCATGAAAGATGCATAGCAAATTCAGTTAAAACAAGGCTTAAGTTCTTATAAACACTTTCTATATTAAAGTATGCTCTTCCAGTTCTTCTTATAAAAAAGTCAGAAGGAGAGCAAGTCATTTCATAATGAATTGTAAACCAAACTTCAGCTTTTATCATTTTTTCCAGCGGTGTTCCCGTCTTCAATTTATCATATTTTTTAAGAATAACATCAGTTTGTCTACCATAGTTGTAGACTAGGTATTGTGCGTCTTTTTCATCAAAACGGTCTTTAATAATTCTCTTATAAATAAAATTAATATAACTTTTTACTTCATTAAAATCCTCAAATTCCCCACCAGAGAGTAAAATACCTTCTGTTTGTGTTTTTTTAAACTCCTCAGCGAATCGTCTCAGGTATTTTTTAGCAACTACGTCAACTATTCGTTCCGCCATTTTACGATACCCCGTTAGCTTTCCACCGGCAATAGAAATTAATTCTGATTTAGAAACAAATATTTCATCCTTTCTTGACAGTTCAGAAGCAGGCTTTCCCTCTTCATGAATTAGAGGCCGAAGACCTGCCCAAGAAGATTTTATATCATCAATAGAGATCGATACATCAGGAAACATATTATTTACTGCAGCTATAAGATACATGGCGTCTACCAAATCTATTTTAACTTCATCTTTATTACCCTGATAATTTGTATCTGTTGTTCCAAAGTAAGTGCTTTTACCTCTAGGTATTGCAAACATCATTCGCCCATCAGGAATATCAAAATAGACAGATTGTTTTACGGGTAACTTATTGTAATTAACCACGAGATGGATTCCTTTAGATAATCGGAGTTTTTTGTTGGTGTTAATTTGATTTTTCAACCGTAAACTGTCTACCCATGGTCCGGTGGCATTTATAACATATTTTGATTTAATACTAAAAATAGTATTGGTTAATACATCTTTTACTGTCGCACCAGTAACTCTATTATCATCGTATAAGAATTCTATAACTTTTGAATAATTAATAGGTTTTGCATTATAATTTATAGCTGTTTTAATAAGCTCTAAAGTAAGACGGGCATCATCTGTTCTATATTCAGCATAGTAACCAGCTCCCTTTAATTTATGTTTAGGAAGAAGAGGTTCTTTAACTAAAGCTTCTTTTTGGTTTAACATTTTACGCTTGTCTTCGCCTTCAACAGCCGCCAAAACATCATATACTTTCAAGCCGACAGATGTTAACCAAGAGCCATAAGTTCCACCATCAACAAGAGGTAATATCATTTTTTCAGGAACAACAAGGTGTGGTGCTAATTTATGCACAATTGCACGTTCCATACCCACTTCTTTAACCAGCCAAAAATCAAATTGCTTTAAGTACCTTAATCCACCATGAATTAACTTTGTAGATTTACTACTAGTTCCAGAAGCAAAATCGTTTTTCTCTACAAGCGCCACTTTCATTCCTCTTGAGGCAGCGTCTAAAGCAATACCTGCCCCCGTGATGCCACCTCCAACAACTAACAAATCAAATACAGATGATTTTAATTCATTTATGGTATTTTCTCTATCAAAAAAAGAAAAACGGTTCATAATGCCTTGCAATTGAGATAATTTAAAAGCGCTGTCCGTGGGGGAGAACAATTAAATAGGGTTTAATTAAAGATATTGTTTTTTTCTCAATTATTAATTTATAAAGAAAAGCTTTACTCTAGTTTAGCGATGAACCCTCTTTTTTTAAGTTCAGGAATAATTCCTAATCTCCCTTCTTTAATCGTATTTTCTTTAAAAGTAAATGTTTTGTCATATAAACAATCTTTTACAAAAAAAGTAACTTGAAATTGATTTGTAAGCTTAAATAAATCAGGCTGTATCCACTCAACTTTAGCAAATGAATGTGCGTCTAAAACATCAATTTTTTTACGCATAACTGAACTTATTTTTTTATTACCAAACCCTTTAGAAACAATCACAACCATCTCTAGATGAGTATCATTATTATTTATAAGGTAAACATTCCAATCGTTTGTGTTATAAATACTGTTGTATTCGAATACAATAGCCATTTCAACACCAGAAATTTCAGGAATTATGATGTCTTTTTTCATAGAATTAAGCTGGGTTGATGAGGTATTTTTATGAGCGTTATAATAGAAAAGAATTAAAGAACAGATTTAAATTGTTCAAGGAAACGAACATCATTTTCATAAAACATCCTAATATCAGGAATTTGATATAATAACATTGCAATTCTTTCTATCCCCATTCCAAAAGCATAACCGCTATAAACGGTAG
>OJFB01000368.1_pt1 | contig 11906 bp, 10 predicted proteins | sample 1593811 | NCBI WGS metagenome assembly OJFB01 (sample SAMN05416736, study PRJEB24817) | seawater metagenome | isolation source: Sea water | place: Canada:Atlantic | collected 2013-07
CGGCAGCGTCAGATGTGTATAAGAGACAGGTATGGAAGCTGAAGAAGACGATACAAACCGCACCATTGAACTGGGAAATTTTAAAGGGGAACTTATATTTAATGATGTGTCATTTGCATACGAAGAAAACAAAGAAGTTATTCATAACATTGACTTTAAAGCTACCTCAGGATCTGTAATTGCATTGGTTGGTAGCTCAGGCTCCGGAAAATCGACCATCGCTGGTCTTTCAGCCACCTTTTTAAACCCTCAGTCTGGCACCATTACGATTGATGGCAACGATGTATCTAAAGTTAAACTACAGAGCTTTAGAAAGCATTTAGGAGTGGTTTTGCAAGATGAGTTTTTATTTGAAGGCACCATAAGGGAAAATATAATGTTCCCAAGACCTGAAGCTACAGAAGATCAAGTGCAAGCTGCTGTAAAAGCAGCTTATGTAAATGAATTTACAGATCGTTTTGAAGATGGATTAGAAACATTAATTGGAGAAAGAGGCGTGAAGCTTTCAGGCGGCCAAAGGCAGCGTATTGCCATAGCTAGAGCGATCTTGGCCGACCCCAAAATTATTATTTTAGATGAAGCGACTTCAAATTTAGACACAGAAAGCGAAGCCTTAATTCAAAAAAGTTTAGCTGAGTTAACAAAGAATAGAACGACTATAGTGATTGCACACCGTTTGAGTACAATTCGAAAAGCAGATCAGATTTTAGTCATTGAAAATGGCCGTATTGCCGAACGTGGAAACCATGATGAATTAATAACTAAACAGGGCAGGTACTTTGATCTATTTACCTATCAAGCTAAAATTTAATTTAATGTTCAAGTAATTTATATTTTAATTAGTAAAATTTGCAATTGAAAGCTCTGTATTATTTTATATTTTTGAAAAAAATATAAAATGAATATTGTCAAGGCACTAAAATGGCGCTATGCAGCCAAAAAGTTTGACCCCTCAAGAGTTATACCCAATGATATTATTGAAGTCATAAAGGAAAGCTTTAATTTAACAGCGAGTTCTTATGGGTTACAGCCTGTAAAATTGCTTATAGTAAGTAATAAATCTATACTTCAAGAGTTAGTTCCAATTTCAAGTAACCAACAACAAGTGAGTCAAGCCTCTCACTTATGTATATTTTGTGTAGATACTAATATTGATGAAGCTTATATACGCACCTATTTTGAAAATATAAAATCGATACGCAACACGCCAGATGCTGTTTTAAGCTCGTTTCGCGAGAGTCTTATTTCTAGCTTTCAGGCGAAGTCAATAGATGAAATATATAATTGGGGTGCAAATCAAGCTTATTTAGCGTTAGGAAATATGCTTACTGTTTGCGCAACTCAAGAAATTGATGCCTGTCCAATGGAAGGTTTTGACCCCGTTGGCTATGATGCGTATTTTAAGCTTAAGGAGCAAGGATTGCGTTCGGCGCTTGTCATGCCTATTGGGTACCGAGCAGAAGATGATATGTTTGCGGATATGAAAAAAGTAAGAAAAGATCTTAAAGATTCAATTATAGAAATTAAATAAAGCCTATGCCAGGATTTGAGTTGTTTGGAGCCGCCGAGAAAAAAGAAGTACAAGATGTATTGAACAGTGGTGTTTTAATGCGTTATGGATTTGATGGTATGCGTCAAGGGCACTGGAAAGCCAAGGAATTAGAAGCAGAAATTGAATCTCAATTTGAGGTTCAGCATGCTCAACTCCTTTCTAGCGGTACTGCGGCTGTGAGTCTCGCACTTGCTTCAGCAGGAATAGGAGCTGGTGATGAAGTGATTATGCCTTGTTTTACTTTTGTGGCTAGTTTTGAAGCCATTATTATGTTAGGCGCCACCCCTGTGGTAGTAGATATTGATGATACTTTGACTTTAGACATCGAGGCAGTAAAAGCTGTTATAACCCCAAAAACCAAAGCGATTATGCCTGTGCATATGTGTGGAAGTATGGCGAATTTAGAGGCTTTAAAATCTATTTGTAACACACATAATTTAATTCTTATTGAAGATGCTTGCCAAGCAATTGGTGGGACCTATAAAGGTCAAGCCTTAGGTACAATTGGTGACCTAGGTTGTTTTTCATTTGACTTTGTAAAAACAGTGACTTGTGGGGAAGGTGGTGTTATGATTACTAATAATAACGATTATTACACAAATGCCGATCACTATAGCGATCACGGACATGACCACCATGGTTCTGATAGGGGCGCTGAAACCCATCCATTTATAGGGTACAACTTCCGTATTTCTGAACTAAATGCAGCTGTTGGTTTGGCTCAATTTCGTCGCTTAGATGATTTTATAGCCATCCAAAAAAAGCATTATACAATTATTAGAAATGAGTTAGAAAAATTAGCTGGCGTAACGTTTAGAACCGTTCCTGAAGGAGGTGAAGAAAGTTATGCATTTTTAAATTTTTTCTTAGAGGATCTAGAAACAGCCCGTAAGGTTAGTAGCGCTTTCAAATCCAATGGTATTGATGTTTGTTTCCATTATTATGATAACAATTGGCATTACATCCGAAAGTGGGAGCATTTAATTAATCAAAAATCATTAGTTCCGCTTAGTAAAGAATTGAAAGAAGGGTTGTCTTATTTAAAATATAAAACGTTTGAGAAGTCCGATCATTTTATAGGCCGAAACATATCGTGTTTAATAAAGTTGTCATGGACAGAATCGGAAGTCATACAAAGAGCCAAAAAAATGGCCTCAATTATTCAAAGTAGTACTTCTTAGTATTTATTAATACTTAATATATTCAATAATTTCGAGTCCATATCCTATAATTCCTACGCGTTTTGTTTGTTCACTGTTGGATATAAGTCCTAATTTGTGAATATTTAAATCATGTAAAATCTGTGCACCAATTCCAAAATCTTTAGTATCCATTTTAATGTTTGGAGCTTTGACGACAGTACCTTTTTGTTGGGTTGTTCTCACAATGTCCAAACGTTTTAGAAGGTTTGCAGGTTGAGTACTTTGGTTAATGAAAAGGATAGCACCTTTCCCATGTTTATTAATTTGCTTAAACATTTTATCCAACTGATGATCGGCATTGTTTGTAAGCGTTCCTAAAATATCATTATTAACCAATGTAGAGTTAATTCTTGTAGGCACTGTTTCATTTGTGCTCCAAGTTCCTTTGGTAAGTGCAATATGAACAGCATCATTAGTGGTTTGTTGGTAGGCTCTTAACCTAAAATCTCCAAAGCGCGTTTCGATTTGATAGTCTTGCTTTTTTTGTATTAGAGAGTCGTGCTCCATTCTGTAGGCGACAAGATCTTCAATAGAAATAATTTTCAAGTCAAACTTCTCAGCTACTTTTCTTAGTTCAGGCAATCGCGCCATCGATCCATCATCATTTAGAATTTCGACTAAAATTCCTGCTGGCTGTAAGCCTGCAAGCCGTGCCAAATCGACTGCAGCTTCCGTATGTCCTGTACGTCTAAGTACACCTCCGTTTTTTGCTTTTAATGGAAAGATATGACCTGGTCTTCCTAAGTCGTGCAGTTTTGTATTTGCTTCCACTAAAGCTTTAATGGTTTTAGAACGATCCGAAGTGGAGATTCCTGTAGTACACCCATTCCCAATCAAGTCGACTGACACTGTAAATTGGGTGTTGTGTAATACCGTGTTATTTTGAACCATCATGTTTAAACCGAGCTCATCACAACGAGTTTCAGTTAATGGGGCGCATATAAGTCCACGTCCATGTAAGGCCATGAAATTAATCATTTCTGGCGTTGCTTTTTCAGCCGCAGCAATAAAGTCGCCTTCATTTTCTCTGTTTTCATCGTCAACTACAACAACAACTTTTCCTAAACGGATGTCATTTATAGCATCTTCAATACTATTTAACTTTGTAGCGTTTTTCAAATTTTGTTCGGAAATGGACATTTTTTATTTTTTGTAAAGATATTATAAGTAATTCAATACTTAAGTTATTTTCAATAATTCTTCTTCCATTTTACTTGTGAAAAAGCTTCTGTAAAAATAAAACAGAGGCAGCCCTAAAAGGATTAGAATAAACGATTTTTTAAAGAAATTAACAGATATTATTTTATAAAACTGAGATTGATTTATAACTGATTTTTGCATAACAATCAAATAAAATACAATACTAACAATACCAATTCCTACTAATAAACTTCCAAGAGTATCAAATCCAATGTTGTTAAGTACATATCCAATCAACCCAGTAAATAGAGTTAAAAGATAAAAAACGAGTGCCAATTTAGAGTTTTCTTTAAAGTCTATGTAAAGCCGAAGTGCGTTCTCATAAGTCGGGTTTGTTAGGTAGCCCCCCATTTTTAGTTCCAGTTCACTAACCCCACGTTGATTAAGCGTTTGAATAGCAGAATTCCTGTATTTTAGTGAATGCCCTAAATTTCGATATTCCTTAATGATTCCTATTAGTTGAGTGTTTTCATATTCTTTTAGTTCACTAATTTTGTCCGCTGGTGTTGGAAGGCTTCCACTTAATTCCGAATCATTTGAAGAGATTACAAGGGTCTTTAAAGGAATTAATATACTATCAACGTCAATTAGTGCACGGTCTTTAGTCGCTCTATTTGTAAGGTAAACACTAAATGGTAATAAAATTAAGGATGAAAGCCATGAAGCCAAAACAGGATCCATACTGCTGTCTTCTGAACTATTTTTTGCAAAAATACTGATGAAGTGATAGGTTAGAAATATTAAAATAGCAATAACTAATGGGAGCCCTATACCACCCTTACGTATCAGTGCTCCAAGTGGTGCGCCCACAAAAAATAATATTATACAGGACAGGCCCAAGGCAAATTTATCATGCAATGCAACAATGTGTTTGTTGATGTTTACTTGAGAAAGTAACATTCTTTTAATTTTCACTTTCAAATCTTTTTTAGCCGTTTTCACAGAGTTTTGTGAAATATTAATTAGCTGAATGGCTTTTTGGTCATTAAATAATTTTAGAATGTTTAAATCGCTAGATAAGCTATCCTTCTCAGTAATTTTATAGTTTTGATTTAAACTAGGCTGATTACTTCGCTGCAACATTGTTTTAGTAAAATTAGTAAACAAAAGATCTCTGGATTTGTTAAGTGAATCCAAAGCCGTGTTTAAATCAATTACGTTTAGCATTGTGTGCTTAGTTACTTTGTCTTGACTTTCAAAGTCAATATCGTTAAATTTTGAAAGATCTATGTTTATGATATACTTTTCAAAAGTACTTTTTACTTGAGGTTTGTTTTTGGTTCGTTTTGTGTAATCTGCCGGTTGAATTTCATCATAATAGTTACCATCTATAAGGACGAGCTGTAGAACGTTTGAAGATTCGTCACTTATGAATTCTCCGGTATTTGATTTAATAACCGTGTAATTTCCAGTGACACCCCCCTTTTTTTGGTGAATAATTACATCTTTGAGGTACTGACCATTGTCACCACTCTTCTCAGAAACCTTGATGTTTATATCATTTAATTGATTAAACTGACCTTCAGCAATAGCCATCGCTGGCTTTACTTTTGCAATATTTCTTCGAAGGTTGAAGAAATTAAATTCAGCCAATGGAATCACACTATTTGCAAAGAAAAAACTCAGAACTGCTAATAAAACAATAAAGATACTTAGACTCTTCATGGCTCTTTGAAGTGATATCCCTGTTGACTTCATGGCGGCAAATTCATAATTTTCGGAAAACCCTCCGAACACCATTATAGATGCTAATAATATTGTCAGGGGTAAAACCAAAACAACAATCCTTGGAGACACATAGACAAGAAACTTAAAGATAATTTCAATTTCTAATTCTTTTCCTGCTAACTCAGAAATGTATACCCAGACAGATTGCAGTAAAAAGATCATCATTAGTATGGTGAATACACTAATAAAGGTCTTAAGAAAAGTAGTTAATATGTAGCGGTCTAGAAGTTTCAATTTATACCCTAATCTAATTGATTGATGTAATACTCACTATATTTTTTAGCGTCAAATTCAAAAAAAGTTTTAGAGAGGGGTTGGTTGGTTTTGAATGAATTGATAGTTAGGATTGTTTTTGTGTCATTACTTCCAACTTCAATAAGGTTATATATATGTTTGGTATTTGAGTCAATTCCAAGTAAAACATATTTAATTTCAGATTCAGAATCAATAGGATTCAATTTAACATACTGGATTTTTCGTCCCATTATATTTTGAATAATATCCATTGTATAGCTATATCCCTCTTCATAAAAACTCATTAATTTACTAGGGGTGATGGTGTTTTCGTCTGTAGTATTATTTGAAGAGATTGTTACTTCTTCATCCTCAGGACTAATTGTAATTAGGGATTTTCCATCGTTGATTCTTGTAATACCTAAAATATTTAGCACATATTTGTCACCTTTTAAAGTCACGTCACCACGTGTTTCTTGTTTAATGTTTTCTTCTGTATTTTCAAGCACATATTTAAATTCTAGCGACATGCTTTCATAGCCTTTCGCTTTAGCACTCACTTCATCTAGCAGGAATTGCGCTTCAGCATCCTTATTCTGGCTTTGACAGATAGACATGGATAGCGTTAATATAAACAGGATATAATTTCTCATTTTAATTTGTAATTTCTTGATCTAGTAATTGGTTAAGCGCTACCAGGTCGGTAACTAATACTTGTCTGGCTTTACTACCTTCAAATGATCCAACAATTCCTGCAGCTTCTAATTGATCTATTAAACGACCAGCTCGGTTGTATCCTAACTTTAGTTTTCGTTGTAACAATGATGCAGAGCCTTGTTGTGCTATGACAATAACTTCAGCTGCTTCTCTAAAAAGTTGATCTCTTTCATTTATATTATTATCAATACTTGTGCCAGAGTCTTCACTAACGTACTCGGGAAGAATATAAGCACTTGGGTAGGCTTTTTGAGACCCAATATATTCTGTTAACTTTTCAACTTCTGGGGTATCTACAAAAGCACACTGAATTCTAACCATGTCATTTCCTTGGGTGTATAACAAGTCTCCACGACCAATTAACTGATCAGCTCCAGAACTGTCTAAAATAGTTCTAGAATCAATTTTAGAAGTTACCCTAAAAGCTATACGTGCTGGAAAATTTGCTTTAATAATTCCGGTGATTACATTTACAGACGGTCTTTGAGTGGCAATTATTAGATGTATGCCAATGGCTCTAGCTAACTGTGCCAGACGCGCAATAGGGGTTTCTACTTCTTTACCAGCTGTCATAATCAAATCTGCAAACTCATCTACTACTAAAACAATATAAGGCAAAAATTTATGTCCGTCGTTTGGATTTAGTTTACGTGCTTTGAATTTTTCGTTGTATTCTTTTATGTTTCTACAAAATGCATTCTTAAGCATTTCGTATCTATTGTCCATCTCAATACATAAAGAATTTAAGGAGTTAATAACCTTGGTATTATCAGTGATGATCGCATCTTCACTATCTGGAAGCTTAGCTAGGTAATGCCGCTCAATTTTATTAAAAAGCGTAAGCTCTACTTTTTTAGGATCAACTAATACAAATTTGACTTCTGCAGGATGTTTTTTGTATAATAAAGAGGTTAAAACAGCATTAAGACCAACAGATTTTCCTTGGCCTGTAGCTCCAGCCATTAACATATGAGGCATCTTTGCTAGATCGACTACAAATGTTTCATTACTAATAGTTTTTCCTAATGCAATCGGAAGCTCCATTTCTGATTTCTGAAACTTTTGCGATGCAATAACTGAATGCATTGAGACAATAGTAGCATTTTTATTGGGTACTTCAATACCAATCGTTCCTCTTCCAGGGATAGGTGCGATGATTCGAATACCTAATGCAGAAAGTGATAAGGCAATATCATCTTCTAAGTTTTTTATTTTTGAAATTCTAATTCCAGCTTCTGGAATAATTTCATATAAGGTAACTGTTGGCCCTATAGTGGCCTTAATACTAGCAATTCCAATTTTATAGTTACTGAGAGTTTCAACAATTTTATTTTTGTTTTCTTCGAGCTCTTCTTGGTTGATAGTAATCCCTTCAGTATCGTACTTTTTAAGAAGGTTTAAAGAAGGAAATTGAAACTTTGATAGTTCTAAAGTTGGGTCAACTTCCCCAAAATCTTCAACTAATTTAGCTGCAAGGTTGTCTGTTTCGGAGACTTCTTCTTCGCTAATTTCAATTTCCATCTCAACGGACTCTTCAATCGGTTCTTTGTTTTTTGGAGGCTTAACGGTTTCCAATTTATCTTCAGAATCGATACTTGAATGGTTCGAAATAGTGGGTTCAAGATTTTCCAAAGGAAGTTCAAATGATGATTTATCAGACGTTACTTCTTCAATAAAGCTAGTGTCTCCCAAGGATTCTAATGAAGACTTTTCATCAGAAAATTCAGATTTAATTTCATTTTTGGTCCGTACAAATAGATTCCCTATTTGTTGTGGAGTTACCTTGAAGCGCATGGCTATATAGGTTATAAAACCAAACACTAGTAATAGAGCAGTTCCAATTTTACCAATATAGTCTTGAAATAATATGTTTAATTCATATCCAATAGAACCGCCTAATTTTGGAGCGCTGTGAAATACAAATCCAAATAATATAGCACCCCATATAACAATTAGAGTTCCCCAAAACCAATTACGCCAAAGTCTTTTTTTAGATGAATTTGCTAGAACTGAAACTCCAGATAGTAAAATAAGCCCTGAAAAAATAAATGAGCTGATCCCAAAACCCTTGTAGATTAGTAATTCACTAATCCAAGCTCCGATTTTACTTAGCCAGTTATCAGTTTGTGCTGCTCGGTTCGTAAAATCCCCTAAAGCGCTTTGATCATTTTCACCAGTAAACAAATAGGATAGAAGTGCAATAAATAATAAGACACCAATGATTACTAAAAAACTTCCCATTACTAATCTCTGAGAATTGGTAAGGGAAATATTTATTTTAGAAAAACTTTTTTTTGGGGTCTTATTTGTTGATGCTCTAGCCATTCCTATTTCTCTGATTTTAACAAAAATACAAATTACAATCGTTTATTTTGTTAATGGGGGTTATTTTGTTTTAACATTATTTAAAAGGAGTTTTACAGCGTATTTATTTGAAATTATTTTGTTTTTAATTTGTTTACTTGGACCGTCATGTAAATAACTTCAAAAAAAACCAAATCACAAATGGTATATAACTGAACAGAATCTTCAATTTTAAATAGTGACTATGACATTACTCAATAAAATGCAAAGCCCCGTAATTACTAATGTGTTTTTAGCTGTGGTTGTTAGCTTTTCAAGGTCACTATTTTTTTCTTTGGATAGTGTTTTGGATACCGCTAACAGATCTGGGTTTTTATTAACGGCGAACCCAATTACTATCAAAATCCCGACTATCATTAGGTAACCAAATATCAAATTCTAAACTATTAATCAATAGAAATAAATATAACAATTGAAGACTCTTAATACTATTATATTTATGTAAATTTGATTTTAATTAGCGCATTAATATGGAAAAAGATTTAGGAAATTACCGCAAATCATATGATAAAGGATCTCTTTTAGAGCAGTCTATTAATAAAGATCCATTTGATTTATTTCAATTATGGTTTAACGAAGTTGATACCCACTTTCAAGATACTGAAACAAACGCCATGACTTTGTCTACTATTGGCAACGATGGGTTTCCAAAAAGCCGAGTGGTGCTTTTAAAGAAATTTAGTTCGGCTGGTTTTGTATTTTACACAAATTATGAAAGTGAAAAAGCGAGGGCCTTAGCAGATACTCCCCAGTGTTGTCTTTCTTTTCATTGGGAAGGAGCAGAACGCCAGGTCATCATAAAAGGAGTTGCTGATAAAATTGATCCTTTACAAAGTGATGCTTATTTTCTTTCACGTCCCAAGGGAAGTCAACTAGGTGCTTGGGCTTCTAAGCAAAGTACTGTTATAGATAATAGAGCTGTTTTGGATACACAACTTGAATCTTTAGAAAATGAATATAAAATAAAGCCCTTGAAACGTCCAGAGTTTTGGGGTGGTTATATAGTCAAGCCTGTTGAAATTGAGTTTTGGCAAGGCCGCGCAAACCGACTTCACGATAGAATTAGATTCAAACTGTCTGCTAATAATAGCTGGGATATGGATCGTTTGTCTCCTTAAAACAATGAAAAGTATTATATTTATTAGACACGCTAAATCATCCTGGGAGTTTAATCTTCCCGATAAAAAACGTCCCTTAAATAAAAGAGGATTATTTGATGCTGATTTTATGTCTTCTTTAGAGCTTGTGAAATCTTTAAAACCAGAAGCCGTTTTCTGTAGCAATGCGGTAAGGACCCGAGAAACTTGTTATGCTTTTTTGAAAAATGATGTTTTTCCAGACGACATTGTTACTTACACTGATCATTTATATGTTTTTGATCATTTGGATTTAAAAACATTTATAACCACTTTAAACCCTAAACTTTCAAAAATATTTATTTTTGGACATAATAATGCCCTAACTAAACTTGTGAACCAACTAGGAGAGGTCGCTATTGAAAATATTCCAACTTGTGGAATTGTAAAAATTAATTTTAAATCATCAAGTTGGGATGCTTTAAAAAAGGGGCAAGTAGAATTCAAGTTATTTCCTAAAAGCTTTATGCCTTCATAAGTTAGCCATGAATACTTTCACTAATACTTAGGGATTTCATGATTTCAGCTTCGTATTCTAACAGACTTTCCCACTTTTGATCTACATCATCTCTATCACCATACTGTCTGGCAAAACCTAAAAATGAAGTGTAATGATTAGCTTCACTAATCATAAGTTTTCTATAAAACTTAGCTAATTTTTTATCCTCCAAATGTTCTGATAAAAGTCGGAAACGTTCACAACTTCTAGCTTCAATTAGGGCTGCCAATAGTAAGCGATGAACTAATTGTGTGGTTCGACTGCCGCCCTTTGGGAAAAACTGTAATAATTTTGAGACATACGTATCTTTTCGGTCTCGACCTAAGGTAAACCCGCGCTCTAATATTAAATCATGAACCATTTTAAAATGACTCATTTCTTCTTCTACTAACCCTATCATTTCTTTAACTAAGTCCGTATACTCAGGGAAACTTACAATAAGTGAAATAGCAGTGCTCGCCGCTTTTTGTTCGCAAAAGGCATGGTCTGATAAAATTTCTTCTAAATTTTTCTCAGCAATATTAACCCATCTTGGGTCTGAAGGCAATTTTAATCCTAGCATAAATTATATATCTAAATCAAATGTTTTTCGTAAAAGTTCAACATGCTTATTTTTTTCTACTAATTTTTCATATTTATCTTCCGGGGTGTAAGCGTATTTTTTCTCCATTGTTTCGTTTACTTTTATATCTAAAGTGATGGAGAAATTATTCACTGCTTTCCTCAAGTATTGGAGTAATTCAAATTGTTGACGTTCAACTTCAATTTTATTAGTAGTATTTGGAAACTCCAAGCGAATGGTGTGGTCATCAACTAGCTTTGGGGTGTCAATTTGAAGTATGGCAGCTAAATTATACTTACCATCAGTTTCCAATTTAGTAACAAAGACAGCCCAGTATTTAAGAAGGTCTTCTTCTGTAAACGGGTCGTTTGGTAAGTCTTCCTCCTTAACAGTCACTTCCATGAGTTTAATTTGGTGTTCCTTTTTCTTTCGAATACTACTCAGTGAAAGTCCTGAAGCAGGTCTTTGAGTGGTTTGAATAACTGGAATAGACGGAGTTGTTTTCTGAACGAGCTCTTTAATGATAGGCTCTGTTTTTTCAGGTGCTTCAACAACAGGAGTCGTAATTTTAACAAGGGATGAAACTGAGCTTTTTATTTTTACTTCAGAAACATTATTAGATTTAAAATAGGAGGCAGGGATTATATATCCACTAGACTTTTTTTTTTCTCCATCAAAATTGATAGAGGCAAGCTGCATTAAACAAAGTTCG
>OJFB01000371.1_pt1 | contig 11883 bp, 9 predicted proteins | sample 1593811 | NCBI WGS metagenome assembly OJFB01 (sample SAMN05416736, study PRJEB24817) | seawater metagenome | isolation source: Sea water | place: Canada:Atlantic | collected 2013-07
AAGGAGTCGTCGGCAGCGTCAGATGTGTATAAGAGACAGACTTAATAAAAACTAACAATTTACCACATCAAAAAATTTTGACAACAAACAGATAATTTAGTTAGGTGAAATTTCTAAATTTTAAGTATCTTTAGCTCCCCCTTTCTTAATTTTTTGAAACTAACCCTATGCACATAGCAATTGCCGGAAATATTGGCGCCGGAAAAACCACTTTAACTAAATTATTAGCAAGACATTACAGTTGGAAACCACATTATGAATCGGTTGACGAAAATCCTTACTTAGACGATTTTTATGGAGAAATGGAGCGCTGGTCTTTTAACCTCCAAGTCTATTTTTTAAATAGCCGTTTTGGTCAAATTTTAGAATTAAGAAAAAGCGGTAAAAATATTATTCAAGATAGAACCATTTATGAAGATGCCCATATTTTTGCTCCTAACCTCCATGCTATGGGATTAATGACAAACCGAGACTACAATAACTATAGTTCACTTTTTGAATTAATGGAAAAGTTGGTAACCCCACCAGATTTACTCATCTATTTGAGGGCAGATATTTCTACATTAGTAGGTCAGATTCATAAAAGAGGAAGAGAATATGAAAATTCTATAAGTATTGATTATTTAAGTAGGTTAAATGAACGCTACGAAGCTTGGATAACCACATATCAAAAAGGTAAACTTTTAATTATTGACGTGGATAATCTTGATTTTGTTGAAAAACAAGAAGATTTAGGATACATTATAGATAGAATTGATTCTCAGATTAACGGATTATTTTAATTTTTATAACATAATTTGTAACATTTTTAATCTTCACAACGTATAATAAGTATATCACCAAAGTACATAACATAATCCTTTAAAAGAGATGAGACAACTTAAGATTACAAAGCAAGTAACTAACAGAGAAACTGCTTCACTTGATAAGTATTTACAAGAAATAGGAAAAGTTGATTTAATAACTGCTGATGAAGAGGTTGAATTAGCTCAACGTATTAAAGCTGGTGATCAAACTGCACTAGAGAAATTAACAAAAGCAAATTTACGATTTGTAGTTTCTGTTGCTAAACAATATCAAAATCAAGGATTAACTTTACCTGATTTAATTAATGAAGGTAATTTAGGACTTATCAAAGCGGCAAAACGTTTTGATGAAACTAGAGGTTTTAAATTTATCTCTTATGCTGTATGGTGGATTCGTCAGTCTATATTACAAGCCTTAGCAGAACAATCTCGTATCGTTCGTTTACCTTTAAACAAAATTGGATCTATTAATAAGATTAATAAAATGTTTGCTTTCTTAGAACAAGAAAATGAACGTCCTCCTAGTGCTGAAGAAATTGCTAAGAAGTTAGATATGACTGTTAATGACGTTAAAGAATCCATGAAGAATTCTGGTCGTCATGTATCTATGGATGCACCCTTAATAGAAGGAGAAGACTCTAATTTATATGATGTTTTAAATTCTGGAGAATCACCAAATCCAGATAAAAAATTATTACATGAATCTTTACGTATAGAAATCAACAGAGCATTAGAAACTCTAACACCTCGAGAGGCAGACGTGGTAAAATTATATTTTGGATTGGGAGAACACCAACCAATGACTCTCGAAGAAATTGGTGAAACATTTGACTTAACCCGAGAACGTGTTCGTCAAATTAAAGAAAAAGCCATTCGAAGATTAAAACACACCTCAAGAAGTAAAATTCTAATGACTTACCTAGGGTAAAAACATTGTCAATAAAACATTAAAAACTCCTGAAATTTCTTCGGGAGTTTTCTTTTTAATATGACTATTTTTACCTTATGTAAATATAAATATCATTATATAATGAGTAAACTAATAGCACCTTCAATATTAGCAGCAGACTTCGCAAACCTTCAAAGAGATATTGAGATGGTGAATGCAAGTGAAGCAGATTGGTTTCATATCGATATTATGGATGGTGTATTTGTTCCTAACATTTCTTTTGGGATGCCCGTATTAAAAGCGATAACTAAACATGCTACAAAAACAATTGACGTGCATTTAATGATTGTAAACCCTGACCAATACATTCAAACTTTTTCAGATTTGGGAGCTACAATATTAACAGTTCATTACGAAGCTTGCACCCACTTGCATAGAACTGTTCAAGCTATTAAAGCTACCGGAATGAAGGCTGGTGTGGCTTTAAACCCGCAAACACCTGTTGCAGTTCTAGAAGATATTATTGCAGATCTAGATTTAGTTTGTATTATGAGTGTAAATCCTGGTTTTGGAGGACAATCGTTTATAGAAAACACCTATAAAAAAGTGTCTCAATTAAAACATTTAATTCAATTTTCTGATTCTAATTGCCAGATAGAAATAGACGGAGGAGTTACCAACAAAAACGCCAACGAACTTGTAGAGGCTGGTGCTGATGTTTTGGTAGCAGGCAGTTATGTTTTTAAAAGTGAGAACCCAACTGAAACCATAGCTAATCTTAAAAATCAAATTGCATAAGGTTGTACTCAGTTGTTGATATAGAGACCACTGGAAATGGGTATAAAGGTCAGAAAATTACAGAAATATCGATCTTCATTTTTGATGGTGAAAAAATAATTGATGAGTTTACTTCCTTAGTAAACCCAGAACAAAAAATTCCATATTTTATAACTAACCTTACAGGCATTACAGAGGCCATGGTAAGAACTGCTCCTAAATTTTATGAAATTGCAAAAAAAGTAGCAGAAATCACTAAAGACACTGTTTTTGTAGCCCATAATGTAAACTTCGACTATAATATAATTAGAGATGAGTTTAAGAGTTTAGGATTCGATTTTAAGCGAAAGAAATTATGTACGGTAAGACTTTCACGTAAAATAATTCCTGGATTAGCTTCCTATAGTTTAGGAAATATCTGTTCTGCTGAAGGTATAGAGATTGCAGCTAGGCACAGAGCAAAAGGAGATGCAGAGGCAACTGTAGAACTATTTAGAAGACTAATTAAAAGAGATCACAAATTTACGATCAATAGTTTTCTAAATGCAAAATCTAGAGAAGCTACGCTCCCACCCTTATTAGACAAACAAGTAGTAGACACCTTACCTGAAAGACACGGTGTTTATTACTTTAAAAATGAACAAAAGGAAGTTATTTATGTTGGAAAAGCCAATAATATAAAACAAAGGGTTATCAGTCATTTTTATGACAAAAAGAAAAAAGAAAGAACGATGTGTCTTGAAACAGCTGATATTTCATATACAGAAACCGGTAGTGAACTTATTGCTCTTTTACATGAATCATCAGAAATAAAACACTTATATCCAAAATTTAATAGAGCACAACGAAAAGCTGGTGAAGCCGTTGGACTTTTTTCTTATGAAGATCAAAAAGGGATACTACATTTAGCCTTTAACAGATTAAAATTAACCCCAAATCCAATCATGAAATTCTATTCCATGGCAGCTTGTAGAAGTGCATTAGAAAAAATATGTGAAAGATTTGAGCTCTGCCCAAAATATTGTCATTTACAAACCAATGTGAATGCGTGTTTTCATTATCAATTACAACAATGTAGAGGAGTTTGCTCAGAAAAAGAAGCAATAGAAAGCTATAACAAACGAGTCAATAAAGCGATACAATCGTTAGGCCTACAAACAGAAAACTTAGTTATTAAAGAAAATGGTAGAAGCGATAAAGAGATTGGATTTGTTTTAATTCTTAATGGAATTTATCAAGGTTTTGGATACATCGATAAGAATCTAGAATTAAGTAATACGGAAGATTATTTGATTCATGTAAAACCTCAAAAAGACAATAGAGATATTCAACGAATTTTAAACTCTTATTTGTCTAAAATGGAAAACATCTAAAAAACATAATTTTCATAAATCTGAATTATAAAACTATTCAAAAAAATTGAATTAAAATAAGTTTTAAAATGCAATTAATAATTGTTATATTTGATATTATTAACAATTTTTAAAAACCTATTCAATGAAGAAAATTATTTTTATGCTGTCATTTATTATGATAGCAACAGTAGTTAATGCCCAAATTATTCAATCTAGACTATTAACAGTAGACCAAGACAACATGGAGGAATTCATGGAAGGAGTTGCTGAAAAAACAAAGCTTTACAACAGTAAAAAAGGGCAAGCTAGATACTTAACTTTTCAAATCCTAACAGGAAAAAATGCACAAAATTTTATACGAATGCAAGTATCAGATTCTATTCAAGAATTAGATAATGTTGATACAGAGGGAAATAAATGGTGGTGGAAAAAAGTAGGATCATTACACAAATCTACCGGAAACTACATGTGGTCTATGAATAAAGACATGTCTTACTATAATGAAAATACAGAAAGGGTAAACCATCGTAGAATTATTTACTACAATTATAAAGACTCTGGAGAAAAAGATTTTTGGAGATTCAGAGAGCGAGTTAAAAAAGCAATGGTAGCTGCTAATTTTGAACAAAATATGAATGTTTTATATTGTAATTCTGGTTGTGACGGAAATATGGTTCAAGTTAGATTTCATCACAAAAACTTTACTGGGCAAAATAATGATTATGGCAAACCCTTAATGGATATGATTGCTAAATATGACGAACTTTATGGAAAAGATGCGTATAAGCAAGATTCTAAAAAAGTTGACGAAAGTCTTATGCCTAACGGAAGAATGATTAGACATCAAGTACTAATGCCTGAACTTAGTTCTCCAGCAAATATGAACTAGAATTATAAATTAATCTATTCACTATTTCAAATAAAAAAAACCTCCATTATGGAGGTTTTTTTAAAACAATTATTTAAATACTACTTATTATTCAATTACTACTTTTTTGTTAACCGTTCCTGATTCATTTTTAACTTGAACAATATATACTCCACTACTAAGAACGGGTAAATTAATATTATTAGAACCACTTCCTTCAAAAGAAGTATTGAGTACTTGCTTTCCAAGAATATTAAAAATTTGAACGTTTGCAGTACCACTTTGAACTCCTACGATTCGTAAATTATCTCTTGTAGTAGTAAATATACTTACTGGGTTGTTATCTAATACATTACCCGTACTAAGACTAGCTGATGTTGTATGTAAATAGAAACGGCCAGTACTATTTAAATTAGTTGAAAGAGTAGTTGAAAAGTTAGAGGTTTCGTCTAATCGAGTAAAGGTATTTTCTAACTTATCCTCGATAAATACTTTAATGTTTGCAGGAAAATTATTTAGCTGTGCAGAAATGGTAATTTCAGCATTAGCAAGCGCATCTACTCCAACAGGCACAACCATACCCTCATAATTAGTGTTTGGTAATGATTGTGTTTGGTAATTAACGCCTTCATTATTCTCTAAAAGCTGAGTATAGATGGCAAGTGAATTAGGATTACCACTTCCAAATATTTGTCCTTCATAGCCATAATCAAAACCTAAGGTTACATTATCTAAATAATAGACATCACAGTGTCTATTGTATGAAGAACCATTATTTATGAATAATTTAATGCTTGTTAAAGGCGTAGTTCTCTCAAAAGTATCTGCATTTCCGATTTCAATTTGATGATATTGATTGGCCTCTGGAAAGTTGATATTTCCTGATGCTATTGATCTCACAAAAAATCCCTGCCCGGGAGCAATCGGAAAGTTTCCATTACCAGAATCGGATATATTACTCACTCTGTCCTCATAGGCAGCAGATCCTGAGTTCCATGTCCAAATGGTTCCAAGAATATTAGAAGAATTAGAAGTTAAAAATTCAGAATTCTTAATGTACGCTGGATAAGGGTTTCCAACTAAATTCCAGTTATAACCGAGGTATTGATCATCATTGTCAGGTGAAGAACTTGGGTCGTAAATCAATGTAAAATTAACACCACCATTTTGAGTTTCTAAATCTCCAGCGATTTCTCCAGTAAAAGGGATTTCTCCAGCACCAGTACCTGTTGTTCTTTTTACAGAATATCCAACACCAGAACTAAATGAAAGATTTAATTCCCCTATAGTCATATAATCCCAGGTATTAGAGGAAGTTGTGTATGGCCCTATGGCGTTAAGATTATTTGGAATGCTCTGAGCTATTCCATTAGTTGAAACATAAGTATCATCATAATCTTGACCAGATACGGGTGGTGAAACTAGAAAATAACTATCTGTAAGTAAATTTCTTTTGTAGGTAATATTTCCTGTTTTAGACCCGTTTACAATTATTGATGCTCCACTCTTAAGAACAACATTAGCTGCGGATTCACTTTCAAAATCTCCAGAGACATCAATATTTGAACCTTCTAACACTGTTAGAGAGCTACTATTTTTTACTTTAAGATTTGCTTGGGCTATTATATTAGAGTAAAAGGCGATGAAGAATATTACCAATACTTTTTTCATTTTTCTTTATTTAGGGGATTATTATTTTCACAAAAATAGTTTATTTTTTGATTAAGACAAAACTTAAGACCTAAAAAAATTAGGTTTAGAGGACCTTAGCAACCCTATTTATACAAAACAATTGCTATTTAATGAAGGTTATAAATGAAAAAAATATGTTTAGACCATTAAAATCAATAATCGTATATTTAACTATTAAATCATATTTTTTTATGAAACCATTTTTGTTATTTTTAAATCTACTTTTATTATTATCTCTTCAAGCACAAGATCAACAATCAGAATTCAGATACGTTAAAACAGACGAGAAAAAATCAATTGTTGGCATAAAATCCATATTGAATTCATCTGCATTTGTTTTAAATAACAAAACTGCCAAAGAAAACTACGAAATGGTTTATGAAATCATCTCAAAAAAACACGAGTATCCAGAAGATGTAATCCTTTCAGAAACTCCCTCTGAAGAAATTATTATTCAAGAGTATGCTAGGGGCTTATATGAAACAAAATCTATGGGGTTTACTAATAGTTTTGACATCCGCTACAATATGACTTTTCTGACTCGTGATGGAAGTATAGAGTGTATTGTTGGAGAAATGCAATTGGGCAATACCGCTGCAATGAATCGAAATATGGAAACCGAATGGAATACACTAGAGGGGTTATATTTACATCGTAAAAATGGAAAGCCAAAAAAAACAATGAAAGGGATTACAGATACTAAGATTGAGAATTATTTCAATTCTATATTAACATTATTAAGAGAAAAAAAATAATCAAAAAAAACTTACAATACCAAGTTTACCCTTATTTAGTTCCTAAACCCGTTTGAATATATTTGACCATTCCATTTTATGAAATGTTCATTAAAATCCTTTTTGAAAATTTAAATTATTTTATTGCTCCTTTCTATTAAAAAAGTTGTTCTTCCAAAGAAAGACATTGATTATTAGAAAGATTCCTATACAAATACATATAAATGCTTGTTCTACTGGTCTCAAAAAAATTTCAGAAGACCCATAAGCAACTACTCCATAACCTAAAGAAAAAAGAGATATTATAAATAAAGACCAAGACTTTTTATCATTCATAACCCAAATATAATGATAAAAGATTTATAAGCTTAATTAGGAATTCGTCTAACCTATTAATAAGTTTTTCTAATCATTAGATACAAATTCAATGAATCAACAAGAAAAGTTAAAGTTCATTCAAATAGGATTACAGTATGTAATTCCAAAATTAAGAAGCATTAAGCAATTAGAACCTCCACAAAAACCCAAAACGTATCAAATAGAAATTATAGGAGGTTCAGGTGAGAAATAAAAAACCCCTACATTTCTGTAAGGGTTGTGTTTTAAGTATGTTTTACTTAATTCTTTATTATTCTTTGTGTAGTTAGTTTAACACCATCAGAAAGTTGTAGGATGTATACTCCTTTTTCTAGTTGGCTAATATCTATGCTATTTGTAATAGATTCTTTCATTACTTGTTTACCAAGAATATCATACACAACCACTTTTAATTGAGTGTAATTACCATCTATGTATACTATATCTGAAGTAGGGTTTGGATAGATTGAAATATCTAATTGGTTTTGGTCATCTACACTAGCAGTAGGACAAGTACCCCAAACTGGCATATTATCTTCTGTTAATGATGAGTTAAAACTAAAACTAGTTGGTTCTGAAGCAATATTTGTAACACACCAACTCGATATATCTTGATTGAAAGCTGATGCTCCATTAAACATAAATGCCATACTGTCAACACTACTCACATCCCAATTTCCAATAGGTTGATTGAAAGAATTGCTGTCCATAAACATTGAATCCATATCAGTCACACTACTCACATTCCAATCAGTGATATCTCCATTGAAAGTTGATGCTCTCCAAAACATCTCATCCATATCAAATACACTACTTGTATTCCATTCACTTATGTCTCCATTGAAAGCCGATGCCTCTGCAAACATACTTCTCATATTAGTTACACTACTTGTATTCCATTCACTTATGTCTCCATTGAAAGCCGATGCCCCTGCAAACATACTACTCATATTAGTTACACTACTTGTATCCCAATCACCAATATTTTGATTAAAAGATGATGCTTGTGCAAACATATATTCCATAGAAACCACATTACTCACATCCCAAGAACTAACATCCTGATTGAAAGATGATGCTTCTTCAAACATACCATACATATCAGTCACATTACTAACATCCCAAGAACTTATATCTCGATTGAAAGAGGATGCTTCAACAAACATACCCCTCATAACAGTAACTCTAATTGTAACCCAACCACTTATATCTTGATTGAAAGCTGATGCTTCATTAAAGATACCACTCATATCATTGACATTACTTGTATTCCAATCTCCAATAGGTTGGTTAAAAACTGATGCTCCATTAAACATAAATGGCATATAAGCCACATTACTAACATCCCAAGAACTAACATCCTGATTGAAAGATGATGCTTCTGCAAACATACCATACATATTAGTCACACTACTTGTATCCCAACCACTTATATCTCCATTAAAAGTGTTTTTATCTCTAAATGCAATACTCATATCCGTTACTTGGCTCACGTCCCAATCTGGCATTACACCATATTCACTATCTGAACATAGACCATCTTCTGGATTTGTACTTAAACAAATGTTTATAGCTGTCTGAAAATTAGCATCTGTAATTGGGGTTTTTGGACAAGTACCCCAAACTGGCATATAACTATCATCAAGTGTCGTGTTTGTTCTAAAATCAGTTGGCTCTGAAGCAATATCTGTAACACACCAATTGGATATATCTTGATTGAATTCTGTTGCAGAATAAAACATATAATCCATATAAGTCACACTACTCACATTCCAATCAGTGATATCTCCATTGAAAGTTGATGCTTCTGCAAACATACCATACATACTAGTAACATTACTTGTATCCCAATCATTTAATGATTGATTGAAAGCCGATGCCCCTGCAAACATATCTAGCATAATATTTACATTACTTGTATCCCAATCATTCAATTGTTGATTATAAGCAGCAGCCGCATAAAAGAATTCAGTCATATCAGTAACATTACTTACATCCCAAGAACCTATATCTCCATTGAAAACTGATGCTCCTCTAAACATACCCTTCATAGCAATAACACTACTTGTATCCCAACCATTCAATGGTTGATTGAAATCAGATGCATCCTTAAACATATAAGGCATATTAGTAACATTGCTTGTTATCCAATTACTTATATCTCCGTTAAATGTTGATGCTCCCTTAAATAAACTTCTCATATCGGAAACATTACTTGTATCCCAATTACTTATGTCTCCATTGAAAGCTGATGCTTCATAAAACACCTTTATCATATTAACAACATTACTTGTATTCCAATTATTCAATGATTGATTGAAAACAGACGCATTATTAAACATTGCCTGCATAGTAGTAACACTACTTGTATCCCAATTATTCAGTGGTTGATTAAAAGAAGTTGCATCTCGAAATATATTTGTCATATCTGTCACTCTACTAGTGTCCCAGTTTCCAATAGGTTGATTGAAATCATATGCATCCCTAAACATATAACTCATATCAGTAACACTACTTGTATCCCAATTTGAAATATCATCATTGAAATTACTTGCACCTAAAAATAAATAACTCATATCTGTAATTAAAGAAACATCCCAAGTATTCATTGCTCCATAAGTTCCTGAGCCTTGTCCTGATGGTACTGGACTATCTGCAGTAATCGTCTGTTCAATCCAACCGTTCACGGCTGTTTGTAATTGATCTTTTGTTGTTGGTTGAAACATATTAAGAGCAACATCCGAAAGTCTCCAAACATCATTACTATCTTGTGTTATGGAAGGAGTTGTATTGTATCCTAACGCTAGAGCAGCCGTTGCACCACTAAACATATTGGTGACATTAACCGTTTCACTTTTTAATTGCCAGTTCCAAAGATTTTTATTAAATAATACTGCATTATAAAACATATACCCCATATCAGTAACACTACTTACATTCCAAGAACTTATATCTTGATTGAAAGCTGATGCCTCATAAAACATACCAAACACATCAGACACATTACTCACATCCCAAGAGCTAATATCTTGATTGAAAGATTCTGTTGAAGTAAACATAGCATACATATCAGACACATTACTCACATCCCAAGAACCAATATCTTGATTGAAAGATTTTGCAGATTCAAACATATTACCCATATTAGTAACACTACTTGTAACCCAACCACTTATATCTTGATTGAAATCAGATGCATCCTTAAAGATACCACTCATATTATTGACATTACTTGTATTCCAATCTCCAATAGGTTGGTTAAAAACTGATGCTCCATTAAACATAAATGGCATATAAGCCACATTACTAACATCCCAAGAACTAACATCCTGATTGAAAGATGATGCTTCTGCAAACATACCATACATATTAGTCACACTACTTGTATCCCAACCACTTATATCTCCATTAAAAGTGTTTTTATCTCTAAATGCAATACTCATATCCGTTACTTGGCTCACGTCCCAATCTGGCATTACACCATATTCACTATCTGAACATAGACCATCTTCTGGATTTGTACTTAAACAAATGTTTATAGCTGTCTGAAAATTAGCATCTGTAATTGGGGTTTTTGGACAAGTACCCCAAACTGGCATATAACTATCATCAAGTGTCGTGTTTGTTCTAAAATCAGTTGGCTCTGAAGCAATATCTGTAACACACCAATTGGATATATCTTGATTGAATTCTGTTGCAGAATAAAACATATAATCCATATAAGTCACACTACTCACATTCCAATCAGTGATATCTCCATTGAATGCTGATGCTTCATAAAACATATAAGACATATTATTCACACTACTCACATCCCAAGAATTGATATCTTGATTAAAAGATGATGCGTTCCTAAACATATTATCCATATTAGTAACCTTACTTGTATCCCAATCATTCAATGGTTGATTGAAAGATGATGCTCCAGTAAACATAACACCCATATGAGTAACATTACTTGTATCCCAATCATTCAATGGTTGATTGAAAGCAGTTGTACTATTAAACATATATTTCATATAAGTAACACTACTCACATCCCAATCATTCAATGGTTGATTGAAAGATGATGCTCCAGAAAACACATTGTACATCCTAGTAACACTACTTACATCCCAAGAACTTAAATCTCCATTGAAAGCGGTTGCAGAGTAAAACATCTGCTGCATATTTGTCACTTGACTTACATCCCAATCTGGCATTGCTCCGTATTCACTATCTGTACACATACCATCTACTGGATTTGTAGATAAACATTCGTTTACTGCTTGTTGAAAATTAGCATCTGTTAGTTGAGAATAAGATGCAGTAGAAAGTGTAATTGCTAATAGCAAGAGTAGTTTCTTCATAATTGAGTCTGTCTCTTATACACATCTCCGAGCCCACGAGACTCCTGAGCATCTCG
>OJFB01000375.1_pt1 | contig 11821 bp, 9 predicted proteins | sample 1593811 | NCBI WGS metagenome assembly OJFB01 (sample SAMN05416736, study PRJEB24817) | seawater metagenome | isolation source: Sea water | place: Canada:Atlantic | collected 2013-07
AACAAAAATAGTCTATTTTTTTTTGTAAGATTATCTAAAATAGTACATTTGTGTATAAACAAACTCCTTAAATTCGAAGATGGAAATAACCCTCAAAGGAGATGCTAAAATAGAAAGCATCCCATCACTGAAAGACAAAGCTTTAAGAATTAATCTAAATGAGAATATCTATGGTACCTTTGCTGAGATTGGTGCCGGTCAAGAAACAGTAAGACAATTTTTCAGAGCTGGAGGGGCATCTGGGACTATTGCAAAAGCTATGTCGGCTTACGATAAATCTTTTAGTGACGCCATTTATGGAAACGAAAAAAACCAACGTTATGTAACAGAAGATCGTTTAAAGAAAATGTTGTCTCATGAGGTTAAACTTATAGAAGATCGACTTTCTAGAGATGAATACCCTAACAAAATGTTTTTTAGTTATGCGAATACAGTAGCTACAATTGATTTTGCAAAACGATTTAAAGGCCATGGATGGGTAGGGATTAAATACCAAATTGACTCAGAGCAAGAAGAGTACAATGAGATTACACTTCATATACGTTTTAAAGAAACAGATGCTCGCTTACAACAAGAAACACTCGGGAAATTAGGTACCAATTTAATTTATGGTGCATACTATAAGTACAATCAACCTAAAAAACTTTTAAGATACCTATACGACCACATAGATAAAGATCAATTAGAAATTGATACCATAAATTTTTCAGGGCCAGATTTTAAAGATGTAGACAACAGATTAATGAGTTTACAGCTATTAAAAAATGGAATGACAGATGCGGTTATGTTTTCACCTAACGGAAATAATGTATTGCCTGCTCGTGTATTGTACAAAAAAAATATATTAGCCTTTAGAGGTAGCTTTAGGCCAGTTACTAAAGTAAACATGGACATGTATGAAAAATCATATGAAATGTTTATCAATGAAAATAAAGTACAAAAAGAAAAGACTCAAGTCGTATTTGAAATTACACTATCAAACCTTAGAGCATCCGGAGGGGAGATTGATGAACAAGATTTCATGGATAGAGCTAGACTGCTTTGTTCTCTAGGACAAACGGTTTTAATCTCTAACTTTCAAGAGTACTACAAACTCGTAGAGTACTTTAACTTATACTCGAAAAATAGAATGGGATTGGCCATGGGAATCAATAATTTGATTGATATTTTTGATGAAAAATACTACCGACATTTAAGTGGTGGTATTTTAGAAGCCTTTGGTAAACTTTTTTATAAAGATTTAAAGGTTTATTTATACCCAATGCTAAATGAAAATAAAACAATGACCACAAGTGATGATCTTAAAGTACATCCACGAATGAAAGAACTCTATAAGTACTTTAAATTCAATGGTAAACTGGTAGATATAAAAAATTATGATCCAGAAATACTTAATATATTCTCTAGAACAGTCCTCAAAATGATCTCCAAAGATGAGGAAGGATGGGAAGAAATGCTTCCTGAGGGAGTCGCTGATATTATTAAAGAGCAAAAACTATTTGGCTACCAAGAATAAATAGTTTCAATGACAAAAAAGCATCTAATTAGGGCTTAGGATTATAAATTGATTTTTGTAACTTAATTTTATGAGTCAAAGACTAATTTCACTTGATTTTTTTAGAGGCCTTACCATCGCCGCTATGATTGTAGTTAACGATCCTGGTAGCTGGACATATATATTTGATCCCTTAAGGCATGCACAGTGGAACGGAGCTACCCCAACAGACTTAGTTTTCCCCTTTTTTTTGTTTATTGTAGGGGTTTCTATTGTTCTTTCGCTTTCCAAAATTAAAAAATCTAATATATCCACCTATTCTAAAATTCTAAAAAGGACATTAATCCTTTTTGGAATTGGAATTTTTCTAGCAGTTTTCCCTGGTTTTGATTTTAGTAATGTAAGAATTGCAGGAGTGCTTCAAAGAATTGCTCTTGTTTATTTCTTCTGCTCTTTCATTTATTTAAATTCAAATAAATTTCAGCAAATATGGATTGGTATTTTTTGTTTAACAATCTATTGGTGTTTTATGAAACATGTTCCTTTTGGAAATTCTATGGCTGGTGTTTTAGAGCCAGGAGACAATTTTGCTGCTTGGATTGATCGATTTATTACACCTGGCAGATTGTACCAAGAAACTTGGGACCCAGAGGGGTTTTTTAGCACAATTCCGTCGATTGCCACTGGGATTTCTGGAATGTTTTGCGGACACCTTATATTAAATAAATCCAAATATTTAAAAGCTAAAATTATAGAAATGTTCTTGATTGGTAGTTTTTGTTTATCCTTAGGAATGGTCTGGGATTTTAGCTTTCCAATTAATAAGCAGATTTGGACCAGTTCTTATGTTCTTTTTTCCTCAGGACTTGCTATGATATTTCTTGCAAGCTGCATGTGGATTATCGATCATAAAAAAAATCATTCCTACACCAAATTTGGAACTGTCTTTGGATCCAATGCTATTTTTGCATACGTATTACACTCCATGCTTGGAGGATTATTTAGGATTCCAATTATAAACGGAAGTAGTATTCAAAAAAAATGGATGGAGTTTGGACTTTCTACTAATTTAGATCCTCAAATTTTCTCATTAATATGGGCGTTATTTTATACTTCCATAATCTATTTTATTGTAAATGAAATGTACAAGAGGAAAATTTTTATTAAAATATAAATTTTGTGTACTTTTTTATTTTAATATTTGGGATGTATGTTCCTTTGTTTTCACTTTAACAATAATGTCTTCTATAATGCCATACGCATCAATTACAAATGTAGTTCTATGAATGCCATCATATTCTTTACCCATAAACTTTTTTGGTCCCCAAACACCAAACGCGTTGATAACTGATTTATCCTCATCAGCCAACAATGGATAAGGAAATCCGTATTTTTCCTTAAAGTTACTTTGTCTTTTAGCACTGTCCGCACTGACGCCTAATACGTCATAACCTAAGGACGTAAAACGGCTGTAGTTTTCGCTTAAATTACACGCCTCTAGAGTGCAGCCTGGAGTACTTGCTTTCGGATAGAAAAATAAAACGAGTTTTTTTCCTTTATAGTCCGCTAAAGATATGCTGTTTCCAGCTTCATCCAAGGATTGGAATTTTGGAGCAGTGTCCCCTATTTGTAATGAAGTCATAATTAGTATCTTTGATTAAAAACAAAGATAGAAGAATGAAAAAAACTGAGAAGGTAAATTTTGTTATAAAAACCTTAAAAGATTTTTACCCTAAAATCCCCATTCCCCTTGACCATAAAGATCCCTACACACTTTTAATTGCGGTCTTGCTCTCTGCTCAATGCACAGATGTTCGTGTCAATAAAATTACACCAATATTATTCGCAAAAGCAGATAATCCATATGACATGGTGAAATTAACTATTGAAGAAATCAAAGAAATTATACGACCTTGTGGTTTATCTCCAATGAAAAGTAAAGGGATCTACGGATTATCAAAAATTATAATTGAATCTCATAACGGAGAAGTGCCAAAGAGTTTTAGCGCATTGGAAGCTTTGCCAGCAGTGGGGCATAAAACAGCTAGTGTCGTCATGGCACAAGCATTTGGTGTACCTGCATTTCCTGTAGACACACACATTCACCGCTTAATGTACCGATGGAACCTTAGTAATGGTAAAAATGTAACACAGACTGAAAAAGATGCTAAACGTTTATTTCCTGAAGAATTATGGAATGACCTTCACCTGCAAATAATTTGGTATGGTCGTGAATACTCCCCGGCTCGTGGGTGGAACTTAGATACTGACTTGATTACCAAGACTATTGGACGGAAAAAAGTTATAAATGCTTACTATAAATAAATAAAACTGACTATCGCCAGGGTTATTAAATACTTAGTCTAATTGATAATGTTTTCAAATCTCATCCCTTTATAAATAGAAACCTTAAAAGCTTTAGAATAACTCAAAATAAAATTTATAGTTTCAATTTTTGGGTTAAGTTTATTAAAATTAGATTTTTTTTTAGAGTAAATTTTTGCCATTAACCTATCATTTTAAATTAGTTACATTTATAACGACAGAAGAATTGATTTATTTTACAAGAAGTTTAATTTGTTAGAATAACATTATTCTCTTCTATTAATTTTCGGAGATTAATCAAGGCATAACGCATTCTGCCTAAGGCCGTATTTATTGAAACAGACGTATTTTCAGAAATCTCTTTAAAGCTCATATCGTTATACATTCGTAGTTTTAATACAGTTCGCTGATCTTCAGGAAGTTCTTCTACTAATTTCCGGATATCATTATGGATTTGAGAGCGAACTAGTTTATCTTCTGCATTTAGTGCGCTATCGCTAAGTACTGAGAAAATATCAAAATCTTTACTGTTATTGAATTTAGGCATGCGTTTATTTTTTCTAAAATAATCAATAACTAAGTTATGAGCTATTCGCATGACCCAAGGTAAAAATTTACCTTCTTCATTATACTTGCCGAGTTTTAACGTTTTTATTACTTTAATAAAGGTGTCTTGGAATACATCTTCTGTAACATCTCTATCATAGACTTTTGAATAAATAAAACTGTAGAGACGTTGCTGGTGTCTGTTAATAAGAATTGATAGTGAAGGTTCATCTCCGTTTATATATTGACTGACGAGGATAGCATCGCTTAAAGATTTAGAATTCATAACATAGTTTTTTTATCGCACACTTGGCAGTGTACTAGGTTAAAAAATAAAAAAAGTAATGTTATGCTATATGCGAATTTTTAAAAATTATAATCCAAATATAACAACATTCTCTGTTCGTTTGCAAATTTATTGTGGTTTTTTTAACATGAAGAAGGTCTTGAAGGCTATAATAATTTTCATAATAATGGTATCTTTGTAACTTAATTTCAAACCAATTAATGTCACTAGACCTTTCAAAGTTAAGTTCAAAAGAACACATTCTAATTAAAGGAGCAAAACTTCACAATCTAAAGAATATAGATGTGGCGATACCTCGTCATAAATTAGTAGTAATTACTGGGCTGTCAGGGTCTGGTAAATCGAGTTTGGCATTTGACACTCTGTATGCCGAAGGGCAACGACGCTACGTCGAAAGTTTATCTAGTTATGCTCGGCAGTTTTTAGGACGATTACATAAACCTAATGTAGATTACATCAAAGGGATCGCTCCAGCAATTGCAATTGAACAAAAAGTGAATTCTACCAACCCCAGATCAACCGTTGGTACCACTACAGAAATTTACGATTATTTGAAATTGGTATTTGCCCGCATAGGAAAAACTATTTCTCCAACCTCAAACAACGTAGTTAAAAAAGACACAACTAGCGATGTTATCAATTATATTAAAACACTTAACGTCGGAGACAAACTTCTCCTACTTGCTCCTATTCACCTTGAAGAAGGGCGAAGTATAGAAAACAAACTTCAGGCACTTGTTCATCAGGGATTTGCACGAATTAAAGTGGATGAATCCGTTAAACGTATTGAGCAAATTGAAGACTTTAAAAAGTTAACTAAAACAATCAGCTTAGTTGTCGATCGAATTATTGTGAAGGACGACACAGACTTTTACAATCGCTTAGCTGACGCTATAGAAATGGCTTTCTTTGAAGGAAATGGACGCTGTGTTATAGAACAACTTAAAGATTATAATTCAAAGGAATTTAGTAATTCTTTTGAACTAGATGGGCAAAAATTCCTAGAACCTAACACCCACCTGTTTAGTTTCAATAATCCATATGGAGCCTGCCCAAAGTGCGAAGGCTATGGAGATGTCATTGGAATTGATGAGAGCCTCGTTATCCCCAATACCTCACTTTCAGTCTATGAAAATGCTCTTTTTCCATGGCGAGGAGAGACGATGAAATACTACAGAGACCTTCTAGTAAACAACAGTCATAAGTTTGACTTTCCAATTCACAAACCCTATTTTGAGTTAAATCCAAAACATCAAAAATTAATATGGACCGGAAATAGTCATTTTACAGGATTAGACGACTTTTTTGAAGAATTAGAGTCTAAGGCTTATAAGGTACAAAACCGGGTGATGTTATCCCGATATCGTGGGAAAACAAAGTGTAGCGAATGCAAAGGAAAAAGATTAAGACAAGAGACTAATTACGTAAAAGTAGGAAGCGCATCTATCTCTGATCTTGTTGGAATGTCTCTTAAAGACTTAAAAATGTTCTTTGAGAATTTGAAATTAAACACAAAAGAGAAAGAGATCTCAAAAAGGCTCTTAAAAGAAATTCAAAATCGATTGGAGTTCTTAACAAATGTTGGACTCGACTATTTAACTCTCAATAGAAAATCAAACACACTTTCTGGAGGCGAAAGCCAGCGAATAAATCTTGCAACCTCCCTTGGAAGTAGCTTGGTGGGATCTATGTATATTTTAGATGAACCAAGTATTGGTCTACATTCAAAAGATACTGAACGACTTATTAATGTTCTAAATGACTTACGAGATTTAGGAAACACCGTTATTGTGGTTGAACACGATGAAGCCATCATGGAGTCTGCTGATTACATAATAGATATAGGCCCAGAAGCTGGAACGTTTGGTGGTGAAGTGATGGCAAACGGGAGTTATAAATCACTTTTAAAAAGTGATACATTAACCGCCCAGTACCTTAACGGAACTCAGAAAATTGAGATCCCTAAAAAAAGAAGAAATTCTAAGTATCACATAACAATAAAGGGCGCTAGAGAGCACAATTTAAAAAACATTGATGTAAAAATACCGCTAAACATGCTAACGGTTGTCACAGGAGTTTCTGGAAGTGGCAAAAGCACACTCGTAAAAAAGATTGTTTACCCAGCGCTAGTTAAGTTAATTGGGGGTTACGGAGAAAAAGCAGGTGAATTCACAACTATTGATGGAAATTACAGCACAGTTAAATTTATAGAATTTGTAGATCAAAACCCTATTGGGCGTTCTTCAAGGTCAAACCCAGTCACATATATTAAAGCCTATGATGATATACGTGCGCTATTTTCCAAACAGAAGCTAAGTGTCTTAAGAAATTACCAACCCAAACATTTCTCATTTAATGTAGATGGAGGTCGATGTGACACGTGTAAAGGTGAAGGCGCTGTAACGATTGAAATGCAGTTTATGGCGGATGTCCAGCTAAAGTGTGATGACTGTAATGGAAAGCGTTTCAAAAAACAAATACTAGAAGTTAAGTTTAACACAAAAACAATTGATGATATTCTAAATATGACTATTGATGATGCTGTTGCATTTTTCGATAGCCATAAAATATCTAAAATAAAAACTAAACTTCAACCACTACAAGATGTAGGGCTTGGATACGTAACTTTAGGTCAAAGTTCTTCAACACTCTCTGGAGGAGAAGCACAAAGAATAAAATTAGCTTCATTTTTAGGCAAAGGTTCCAAATCAGAAACAGGATTATTTATATTTGATGAACCAACAACTGGTCTTCATTTTCACGATATTAAGAAACTACTAAAATCATTCAATGCACTAATAGAAAAAGGACATTCTATAGTGGTAGTTGAGCATAATTTAGAACTTATTAAATGTGCTGATCATGTGATTGATTTGGGTCCTGAAGGCGGAGCTAATGGAGGTTATATTTTAGCAGAAGGTACTCCTGAAAGTATAGTAAAAGCGTCTAACTCATCAACTGGATATTTTTTGAAAAACAAATTAATTTAAGTAAAATCATGAAAATTTACTTTAAATATTAACTTTGGCACGCTGTTTGATTTATGGTTAATGAGTTATTTTTTGAAAATCATATTTTGAAAAGTTAGTTAGTTAGTTAGTTAGTTTAAAGCTCCGTAGTTGAATATCCCAAATCACTACGGAGCTTTTATGTTTAGTTTATAAGGATCTTAGATAATTCAAGAGTTAAGCTCTTACGACTATAGTAACCAAGACCTTTTGAGTCAACATTTAAGTCATTCATTTTGTAGGCTTCAAAGTGATTCGAAATACCAAGACGAAGCAACTCAGCATCTTTATACCTAAAATAAGTACCAGCACAGGATTTTGATAAAATGTCTTCTATGTCTGATACATCCGGGCCAATAGAAATTATAGGACGCTTAGACGCCATGTATTCAAATAGTTTGCCAGGAATTATATACTGGGTCTCTATAGAATCTTCTTCAATAAGCAATAACAACTGAGTCTTGTTTTGATAGGTTAAAGCTTCACTGTGAGAAACATATCCACTACAATTTGTGTGCGCCTCAAGACCATAGGACTTAATAGACTGTAAAACATCTTGACTTACATACCCAATTAAATTTAAACGAAATACTTTAGAGAATTCTTTAGATGTTTGCACTAAATCAGAAAGAACTTTCCACAAGACTTGAGGATTTCTTCCTTCATACAAGGAGCCAACATGCGACAAAGTAAACATTGAATCCAGCGTACACGAATGGTTAATTTCAAAGTCGTAACCATTTGTAATAACTGTTATTTGAGTTGTGGTACGTTTTGAGAAAAGCACTTTCGTTTGTGGGCTTGTTACAATAATTTCGTCTGAATTCCTAAGAACTGAGGACTCTAGCTGATCGTGTTTTCTTTTAGAAAGCGCAGTTAGTTTAAGCTTTTTATGATAACCTATCTGAGTCCAAGGGTCTCTAAAATCTGCAATCCACTGCAGCGAGTATAATTGCTTTAACTTTAATCCAATTAAGTGCAGACTATGTGGAGGTCCTGTAGTAATAATTGTATCAATTTTATGAGTTTTAATATAATCAGATAAAAAAGACACGGAAGGTTTTACCCAAGAAACTCTAGCATCAGGAATGAAAAAATTTCCACGAACAAACAAAAGTATTTTTTCTGTAATTGTTTGTTTTTTCTGCCCAGTTATTATCCCTTTAGACAGGTCACTTGTTTTAGACCTCGAGAGTAATTGAGCCAATTTATAAGGCTCATTTATTGGGGCTTGTATAACTTCTAATGTAGAACTCACTTCAGAAACCATGCTGGTATCCATAATTGGATAATTTGGATTTTCAGGACAGTAAACAATTGGCTCAATTCCAAACTCAGGTAAATACTTCACAAACTTTAGCCATCTTTGAACGCCAGGACCACCTGCAGGAGGCCAATAATATGTGATAATCAGAACCTTTTTCATGATCGTGTTTTATAAATTAAAACAACTTGTCCAAGAATTAAAAAGAGTAGTGAAATAGAGCTTATTAAAGCAATACTTGAACCTTTTTTTACAACTATCGGACTGAACTCAAATACGATTTCGTGTGTTCCCTTCGGAATTTCTAAACCCCTCAAGACATAATTAACATTTATATGTTCGACAGCCTCGCCGTCAATAGTTGCATTCCATCCATCCTTATAATAAATTTCAGAAAATACGGCAAAGCCATCGGCTGTGTTGTTGGACTCATAAACTAGTTTATTAAGCTTATAATCTACTAATTTAATAGCAGCTGTTGAATCATTGCTATAACGTTTAGAGTCAAATTTAGACGCCCTTGATATCGCTGTTAATTTTGACTTTAACTTTGCTAAGGCCATGATCTCTTCATCTGCATTCTGAACAGCCTTAACAGAGTCTACAAACCAAGCGTTTCCATTAATTTCTTCATTTTCAAAATAACGCAACACATCTTCATTATCCTTATATATAATATATTTAGTGTTTAGCATGTTAAGAACCTCAAAATTATTCTTGTCAATGTGAAATTCTTGCAACTCTTTGAATCGTCTTAATTTAGCCGCATGGTAGCCACCTATCGCATTATGAAAATAAGATGTTTGGGTAGAGTTATCAGACCGATCTAAAACTCTGTAAATCGTAGTGTCCTTTAATATTTTTTGATTGATTGAACTTGACTGATAAGGTATATCTACTTGTATGGCTGTAACAAAATTATCACTATTTACATAACGGCGATCCACAGTTACTAAATCTAAAACAAGGGCCAACACTAGAAAAGTAATTGTTATGTTTTGAGATATTTTCTGCTTTAAATAAGCAAAAATTAGAGCGCCAGCTGCCAGTGTAAAAAGTAAAGTTCTTAGCGTGTCATCTGAGAAAATAGCACTACGATCCAATCTTAAAGCTTCTACAAAAGAAGCGCCATAATAGTCCAAAAACTGCCCGTCGGTTGCCCCTACAAAATCAAAAAACGAATTTTTAAATACGAGAAATACTACCGCGATTCCAACTAAAATAGCGGAAGCCTTTTTAAGAGCATCCAACTTAGTTTTAGAAGATACCTCTTTATTAAATACTTGTGAAAGTCCTAAAGTGGCTAGTAAAGGGATACATAATTCTAAGATAACCTGAATAGAGCTAACAGCTCTAAACTTGTTATATAAAGGCACATAGTCAATGAATAAATCCGTTAAAAATGATAGGTTTTTACCATAAGACAACAGTAATGACAACAAGATACCAATTAATAACCACCATTTAAAACGACCATGATATAAGAATAAGGCCAATACAAAAAGAAAGATAACAACAGCGCCTATATAGGCCGGTGCTTCTACAATAGGTTGATCACCCCAGTACATAGGGGCTTGTTTGGATTCCTTAAGTGATTGTAAAGGGGTGGCTCCGAGCGCTCTGTAAGCCTTATAAGTTTCAGAATCTTTCCCAAGATTCTCACGATTTCCACCTCCCATAAAACGAGGGATAAAAAGGTTGAAAGTTTCTAATATTCCATAACTAAATTGAGTAATATAAGCCTTGTCTAATCCAGAACTTTGGTCTCTAACACTGCCATCAAAATTAATTGTTAACTCACTTTTACTGCGTGTACTTTCTTTGGCATAAGAACTTGTGGCTAACAAGTTGGTTGCGTTCATCCCAAGGGCTAAAAAAGCCGCTAAGCTAAGAACAGCTAAGGCCTTAAAAAAAGCAGATACTTCCTTTGATTTGATAGATTGAACTAAATACGATATCCCTAATATTAAAATTAAAATCAAAAGGTAATAGGTCATTTGTGGGTGATTGGTCACAAGCTCGAGTCCAGACGAAATAGCTGTTAAAGAAAAACCTATAGCATATCGTTTTTGAAAGGTCAAGATAATGCCTGATAAAACTAAGGGCATATATGCAATGGCATGTGCCTTAGCATTGTGGCCAACTCCAAGGATAATAATTAAGTAAGTGGAAAAACCAAAGGCTAAAGCTCCAAAAGCAGCCATTCGATAATCAATTTTTAAGACCAGGAGCAATATATAAAAACCAATGAGATACAAAAAAAGATAATCTGCAGGACGTGGTAAAAAACGAAGCGCTAAATCTAGTTTTTTTATATAATTATGTGGGTATTTAGCCCCTAATTGATAAGTAGGCATGCCTCCAAAAGCACTATTAGTCCAATAAGATTCAGAACTATTAGCTTCACGGAAATCCGTGTGTTGCTTAGCCATTCCGGTATACTGCACAATATCACTTTGGTAAATTTTATGACCTTTTAAAACAGGGCTGAAATACAATAAAGACACAAATACAAACCCTAAAATAACTAAAATATGTGTTCCGAATTTTTTTAGGTTAGCGCTCATTATTTATTTTATTTATTCAACATCTTCATAATCAACGTATTCACCAACATCATGCTTTGAAGGTTTTGAATTGGGAATTTTGTCAATACTAATTTCACCTTCTTTTTGAGTTGGTTTTTGTGAGGCAGATTGGTTTCTAAAATGGGCTTCCGCTTTTTTTGCTACCGATCGCACAATGTAAGGAGCAAGCAAGCGCATTACATACTTAAAGATTGTGTAGACTAAAATAAAAATTAGAATCGTTCTTAAAAACCCAATAAAAGACGCATTTTGTAACATCTGTCTCTTATACACATCTGACGCTGCCGA
>OJFB01000376.1_pt1 | contig 11813 bp, 10 predicted proteins | sample 1593811 | NCBI WGS metagenome assembly OJFB01 (sample SAMN05416736, study PRJEB24817) | seawater metagenome | isolation source: Sea water | place: Canada:Atlantic | collected 2013-07
GTCTCGTGGGCTCGGAGATGTGTATAAGAGACAGGCATTGATTGTATATGATGATTTATCAAAACAAGCCGTTGCTTACCGTGAAGTATCACTTTTATTACGTCGTCCTCCAGGACGTGAGGCGTATCCAGGCGATGTATTTTACTTACACTCCCGTTTATTAGAACGTGCAGCAAAAGTCATCAATAACGATGAAATTGCAAAAGACATGAACGACTTACCAGAATCATTAAAGCCAATTGTAAAAGGTGGTGGTTCTTTAACAGCACTTCCAATTATTGAAACACAAGCAGGCGATGTATCTGCATACATTCCAACCAACGTAATTTCAATTACGGATGGTCAGATTTTCTTAGATGGTGATTTGTTTAACTCTGGGGTTCGTCCAGCAATTAACGTAGGTATTTCGGTATCTCGTGTAGGTGGAAATGCACAGATCAAAGCAATGAAAAAAGTATCTGGAACCTTAAAATTAGACCAGGCACAGTTCCGTGAATTGGAAGCCTTTGCTAAGTTTGGATCTGACTTAGATGCGGTTACTTTAAATGTGATTGAAAAAGGACGACGTAACGTTGAAATTTTAAAGCAAGCACAAAATGACCCATTTAAGGTAGAAGACCAAGTTGCAATTATTTTTGCAGGGTCTAAAAACTTGTTAAGAGCAGTGCCGGTTAATAAAGTAAAAGAATTTGAAACTGACTATATCGAGTTTTTAAGAGCCAAGCACAGTGATGTACTTGCTACTTTGAAATCAGGGAAGTTAACAGACGAAGTGACCGATACGTTAACAGCGGTTGCAAAAGAGTTATCAAGTAAATATAGCGCTTAGTTTAAGAATACAATAGCATGGCAAATTTAAAAGAAATCCGAAATAGAATAGCATCCGTATCTTCAACGATGCAGATTACAAGTGCTATGAAAATGGTGTCGGCTGCTAAGTTGAAAAAAGCACAAGATGCCATCACAGCGATGCGTCCTTATGCTAATAAATTAACGGAGCTTTTACAAAACTTGAGCGCCACTTTAGACGCTGATTCTGGGAGTAAATACTCAGAACAACGCGAATTAAAGAATGTGCTTATTGTGGCGATTACTTCAAACAGAGGGCTATGTGGGGCGTTTAACTCCAATATTATCAAGAGAGTAACAGCAGTGGCCGAAAGCTATGATGCCAAGGTGTCGATTGTGGCGATTGGCAAAAAAGCCAATGATGCCCTCTCAAAAAACTTTGAAATCATTTCCAATCAGAGTCCTGTTTATGACGATCTAACATTTGCTAACGTAGCTGCGATTGCAGAGATGCTTATGGAGCAATTTGAATCGAAGGCATTTGATAAGATTGAAGTTGTTTATAACAAATTCAAAAATGCAGCGACGCAAGAAATCATGACGGAGCATTTTTTGCCAATTGTGCCCTTAGATAGCGCTTCTAACTCAAATCAAGATTATATATTTGAGCCTTCCAAAGAAGAGATTGTAGAAACATTGATTCCAAAGTCGCTAAAGACACAATTATACAAGTCCATACGTGACAGTTTTGCAAGCGAGCACGGTGCTCGAATGACGGCGATGCACAAAGCAACCGACAACGCCACGGAGCTCAGAGATCAGCTTAAATTGACCTATAACAAAGCACGTCAAGCCTCTATTACCAATGAGATTTTAGAAATTGTTGGTGGAGCGGAAGCGTTGAATGGCTAATGGATATCATTTAATTATATCAAAAAGCTTTGCATCTGCAAGGCTTTTTTTAATAGCATAAAAGTTGTTAGATTTTACCATCGCACTTGATAAGGATACGGTTCATAAATTGCGTTGGCTTCATTTATAGTATTGCCCAGTTGAGCATCCAACATTGCTTCCTCAAGGAATTTTTTAGATTCTTCAGTTCTCTTTAGATGCTTTAAACAAATTGCTTTATAATATTTCACATCTGAAAAATTAGGATACTGTTCAAGGGATTTATCAAACTGAAATATAGCGTCCTCCCACACCCCTTGTTCGAATAGACTTATTCCATAATAGAATATGTCTAAAAAATGAGCCTCACCCCATTGTTTTTCTTGCGCTATAATGTCCGTTTTAAAAATAGCTGCTGCCTTTTTGTATTCATTTAATTGCAAATAGCACAGTGCAATATGAAATTGATAGGTGTGATCCTGCACATAACTATACCCCTCCATTTCAACACATAACTCAAAGTCTTTAAGAGCCTCTTTGTACTGTTTAGAAAAAATACACTTAATAAATGCTCTATAACTCAACCAGCGTTCTGGCTTATAAAAAACGGCTTTATCTAAATATGCCATGCCTACTTCATATTTTCTCGCTTTAAAATAGGGCATTGCTTTTTGCTGCCAAAAATAAGCGACAGTACTATCGACTTTGATTCCTTCATCTAAGCAATTTTGCCACTCCTGCATCTGATGATTATAGTTGAATTTATTAGCACAATTGTGTACATATTTTTCAATGAGTGCATCTTGTCGTAATTCTTTTTCTTTTGCAGTTTCAGTATGAGAATCCTTTTGTCCTTGACATTGCGTAAAAATAAAGGACAGGATAATTAGGGTCAATTTATTCATGAGTTTTTGATTTGGTTTAACATACTTACCATCTTAGAAAGGGATAGTTATTTTAAGATTAATTTCTTAATTTGGAAGTATAGATTCAGATAATTTATTTAAGGCATCTTTACTTAAATAATTTTCATTAAAAAATACGCCTTCAATAGTTTTTAAAGTATTAATATTTTCTAACGGATTATCATTTAAAAGGATAAAATCAGCTTCTTTTCCTGCCTCTATAGTTCCATAATCCTCTTTGAATAAATCAGAAAAGTTGACTGTAGCCATTTTTAGTATCTCAAAATTACTTAACTCCGCATTTTTGAGTAGTTCCATTTCACCAACAACTCCAAAACCAGCAACCATATACTTAGACGAGCTATCGGGGCTTAATAACATCTTTACTCCTAATTCGTTTAGTTTTTTTATGATGAGATATTTTTCATCTAATTTTCCAAGTTCAATGTTCACTTCTTCCCTGTAAGCCCTAGCTCCAAGTTTATCTCTATATTGTTTTGTTTTTTCTATCCAACTATTTACCATCTCTTTAGAAACATATTGCATTCCAGGCTGGGTTCGTAATTCTTCATAAGAATATCTTCCAGAACCTACACTATACCAACTTAGTGTTGGGCAAATGAAAATAGTTTTCTTTTTTATTTCTTGTAACCTATTTTCTAATAATTCAGATTGCCCTGTTAAACCTCCTAGATGTTCAAAAGACGCATAACTTGATTTAAATATTTGAGCGTCGGTTAGATTACTTGGGAAATGTCCGCCAATCTTAATCTCGTTAACCTCACATAAGCTGTCTAACATTTTAAATAAGGTTTCATTTTTTATGCTTAAAATTTTCACAAAATCAAAATCTCTAGCATTTTCAATAAATTCTTGTAATTCTTCACTACTAAAATCATCTCTTCTTGAAATAGCAGGTGCAGACAGATACAATTTGGGGTAAACTGAAGTCTCAGTATTATATTTCTCGCGCCACTCTAAGTGTTTCCAGTCGCCACGCATCGAACGGACTTTGGTAACCCCATTGATTAAATTTAATATAAAGAATCTTTCTAAATCACTTTCATTTTTAGGCAGATGCACGTGGGCATCGGTAAGTGATGGCATCATATATTTACCACTGCCATCTATAACAACCATATTTTTATAATCTTGCTCTTGAGCATTAGCAATCGAAATAATCTTCCCTGCTTTGACAACAACATCTTGGTTTTTTATCGCTTTATTGGTAACCATATTAATAACAGCAACATTTTTAATAACAAGATTTGAAGCTAAATATTCAGATTTTGTAATATCTTTTTTATTGGTATTCTGAGTACAAGAGATTAAGGATTGAAATATCATAATAATTAAAAAGTACTTTTTCATAATTGAGTTTTTTAAAATTGATAATTGTTATTCTCGTCTTTTTTAAGAATCTTTTATAGGGTTTAATTTGATGAATTTTTTGTAAGTAAAATTCTAGGGTTGATTTCGGCATGAAAATTCTTCAAACAGATAGCCATGTTTCTTGCGTTAGTTATCGCTTCCTAGTGACAAACAACTAGTTAAACAAATACATAAAAATTCCGAATCCAATTTCAGGACCCATCAAATGCGACTTCAAAACACAGCTTAACTGTGATATGAGGTGTTACTATTTAAAAGACAAACCATACTATTTTTCATGGTGTAGAATAGACTTGGGATCAATTCATACAACAATGTATGTAAATAATTTAAGTTGACCTACAACAAAGCACGTCAGGCATCCATTACCAATGAGATTTTAGAAATTGTTGGTGGAGCAGAAGCGTTGAATGGTTAATGTATATCATTTAATTATATCAAAAAGCTTTGCATCTGCAAGGCTTTTTTTTGTGGCATACACTTTGTTTACTTACTTTTAATCAAATACTAATTATACAGTTCCGATGAGTAATACAAGCCGCTTGTTATTTTATTTTCTTATTTTGATGAGTTTCATCAACTGCTCCACTGTTAAAACAAACACCTTTGTAGAGGCAGCTCCTTTTGTAATTACGGCCCCTTATTACAACTCTTGGATTGCGGGTATTGAAGGGGGGGGCTCAGGGATCAATGTGTTTTTGCCGGTTTCAGACATTCGAAATATAGTGGTAGACAGCATGCACTTTAGAGGTGAAAAATCTGCCGTAGAAACAAGAGATAAATTGATTATTGGTCGATTTAGACATTCTACCAATCGAAAAAAAGATATCATAATGAGCTCCAACCCACAAGACGAATACAACAACAAGCGGGTGCTAAAAAGAGATACCTCTCCTTTTAGTCTGACTCAAAACGAGTGCGTTATTAGTTACAGAGTTAAAGGCAAGCGTCTTTATTATAAACTTTCAAACCTCAAAAAAGGGGAAGCGATTGCCTATCCTTCCGCACCTCCAAAAAACCGCTAAACAACAATTATAGATTGTTCGTTAAAATGTGTATTTTTATAGGATCAAATACACTGATTTGGGCGTCTTAAAAACTTTATATAAACAAACTTTCATTTATGGGCTGGCAACAGTGATTCCAAGAATGCTGAGTTTTCTTTTGGTGCGTTTACATACCGATAAATCCGTTCTTCAAAACGTATCTGATTATGGGGATGTCTCTTTAATCTTTGCCTATTTTGTGCTTTTTAATGTTGTACTAGCATATGGAATGGAAACTGCTTTTTTCAGGTTTTTTAATAAAGAACCGAATAAAGAGTCCGTTTTAAGCACTTCCTCCATCTCTCTTCTGCTAACGTCACTTGTTTTTTTAGTGCTTGGGTTGGTGTTTCAACACCAAATAGCAGCAATCACACATATTCATGTCAACTACATTGTTTTAGTTATCTGGACCTTGTTTTTAGATGCTTTGGTTATTATACCCTTTGCCTATCTCAGAGCGCAAGAGAAACCTGTAAAATATACAGCAGTCAAATTGACCAATGTAGTGGTCAATCTGGGATTAAACATATTTTTACTCGTGTATTTAAAAGCACTGTCGGTTGATAATAGTATTTGGGATTCCATATATATTGCCAATTTTGAAGTCAGTTATATTTTCATCGCCAACCTTTTGGCGAGTGCTGTTACTTTATTGGTTCTGTTGCCGTTTTATTTTAAAGTCACCTATAAAATCGACACCCTTCTTTGGAAAAAAATGCTGCGGTATGCATTGCCAGTCTTGGTTGCAGGCGTTGCTTTTTCTGTAAACGAAACGTTTGATCGGGTCTTGTTGGAGCGTTTGTTACCCGAAGAAATTGCTAAAACTTCTATTGGCATGTATTCTGCTTGCTATAAACTTGCTTTGTTTATGATGCTTTTTGCGACGGCTTATCGTTTAGGTATTGAGCCGTTCTTTTTTAGCCACTCAAAAACCAAAGGCGCAGAAAAAAATTACGCTCAAGTGCTGGAACTGTTTGTTGTTTTTGCTGCTGTCATATTAGTTACAGTGGTTGTATTTATAGATTTTTTAAAAGCACTTCTTATTCCAAATGAAGCCTATTGGGAAGCGATGGCCGTGGTTCCTATTTTATTACTAGCCTATTTATTTCTTGGAATATATCACAATTTATCTGTTTGGTATAAAGTAACGGATCGCACTAAATTTGGGGCTTATATTTCTGTATTTGGCGCATTGATTACCCTCGTGATCAATGGCATGTTTATTGCGCAATTTAACTATATGGCATCTGCAGTAGCGACTCTAGCTGCTTATTTTACAATGACATTGATGTCTTATTATTTTGGTAAAAAATATTACCCCATTCCTTATAATCTAAAAAAAATAGTATTGTATATTAGTCTTGCTATTCTTTTTTCAGCGCTTTCTTTTTATCAATTTAGAGAAGAGTACCTTTTTGGTCTAGGGCTCATTGCCGTACTTCTCATGATTATTTGGATCAATGAAAAATCTATGATTAAACAACTTTTAAACAAACAGAATGACGATTAAAATCATAAATAAATCAACACATAAACTACCAGCCTACGAAACAATAGCGTCTGCAGGAATGGATCTTCATGCTCATATATCCGCGCCCGTTATTCTAAAACCATTAGCGCGTGCGATTATCAAAACAGGGCTATTTATAGAGCTCCCAGTTGGCTTTGAAGCACAAGTTCGCCCAAGAAGTGGCTTGGCTGCCAAACATGGCTTAACAGTGTTGAACAGCCCCGGAACAGTAGATGCTGATTACCGAGGCGAAATAGGTGTAATTCTAGTCAATTTATCAGCTGTAGATTTTAAGATTGAGGATGGCGAACGCATTGCGCAATTAGTCATTGCGAAACACGAACGTGCCGAATGGGTTGAAGTCCAAGAGTTGAACGAAACTTCTAGGGGCGAAGGCGGGTTTGGAAGTACTGGAAACTAATGAAAAAAACACAATATAGCTTAGTTGTTACTTGCGCTCTAATACTCTCTTTTGGAGCACACTCTCAAATCGAAACAGATACGATTTCGTCTGGTTCGGACAACAACTCTTATGTTGAGTTTCAAGGTCATTTTTATGAGGCTTTAAAACACAAGGCTTTAGAAAACTATCCCAAAGCAATTGAAGAATTATTGTTATGCATAGAAATAAATGCTAGTGAATCGGCTATTTTTTTTGAGCTAGGAACTAATTACTTTAAGGATAATAAATTTGAAAAGGCAGCGTTTAATTTTAAAAAAGCGATTGCATTAAATGACACTAATTTTTGGTATAAAGAAAGCTTGTATCATTTGTATGTTGAGCAAGCGCGTCATGAAGATGCTATTGAAGCGCTAAAACCCCTACTGTCTAGGAGCTCTGATTACAGACAAGACTTGGCAAACCTGTATATCAATGTTGGCAATTATAATGAGGCATTGAACGTTCTAGATACGCTAGACGCAAACTTAGGGATTAGCTCAATAAGAGATAAAATAAGAGCAGAGGTATATACCTTGAGTGGGGATGAAGACAAGCGAATTGCGCATCTAAACACTCGTTTGTTAGAATCGCCAGAAACACCCAGCAATTTTTTAAATTTAATCGTTGCCTATAGTAACATGAATAAAAAGCAAGAAGCTTTCGAGACCGCTCAAGCATTTTTGCTGCAACACCCAAAATCTCATTTAGTTCATGTCGCCCTGTATAAGTTTTATTTAGACTCTGAAGACTTTGACAAAGCGATTGAGTCAATGAAAATTGTCACAACAAGTACTGTTGTTGAGCCCAGTATTAAAGTAAAAGTATTGAATGACTTTATGCAGTTTGTGGCTGAATTTCCAGAGTATCAATCTGTATTAATTGAGGTTTCAAATGCGGTTAGTCAAAAGGCCCCCACGCGTTCTGATTTGGAACTAGCAAATTATTATTATAATAAAAATGACTATCAAAAGGCAATTCCTTATTATGAAAAAGCATTAGAGTTCGATCCTAATAACTTTAGTGTTATACAAAACTTAGCCCTTCTATATTTAGAAACTAAACAATTTGACATCGCCTCGAGCTTTACCAATCAACAAATAGACTTTTATCCGTCGCAACCTCTTTTGTATTTAGTAAATGGCACAGCGAATAGGTATCTTAACAAGCTGGAGCTGGCTACGGATTATTTAATGATGGGTTTAGATTATATCATTGACAACAAGGAGCTTCAACGTGACTTTTATAGAGAGCTAAGTACTGCCTATAGCTTGAGAGGAAATATTATAGAATCGGAAGCGTTTACAAATAAGGCTATTGAATTAGAAAAAACACCATGAAAAAAATAATATATATACTGTCATTAACCGCCATTTTTTTAGGCTGTAAAAGCACTAAACAACTGAAGGCTTCTGGCATATTGGAGTCCCGAATGTCTGTGAAGAAAATTGTTAAAAACCACACTAAATTTCAGTCAAATTTTACCACACTTCAAGGGCGTCTTAAAGTTGAAATGACGCAAGGAGACCGTTCAGACACACACACCTTAACGCTTAGAATGGGGTATGATAATACCATTTGGATCAATGCTTTTTTAAATATGGTACGTGTTAAAATTACTCCTGATCGCGTCCGATTTTACAATAAGCTGGATAACACTTATTTTGATGGTGACTATGCGCTGATCAATTCGTTTTTAGGAACTGACCTTCAGTTTGAAAACCTTCAAAACCTCTTGTTAGGCCAAGCGCTTTTTGAACTTGAGTCAAATCGTTTTGATAAAACCGCACATTCCAATTCTTATATGTTAACGCCCAAACAGTCTAACGAGCTATTTGATCTTATTTATTTAATCAACCCCACCTACTTTAAAATGGACTCTCAACAATTAAGCCAACCAACAAAGGGAAACCTTTTAAATATTAAGTATCATTCTTATCAAAAAGTCGACGGCTTGGTGCTTCCTGAAAAGATGACCATTGCCGCTACTAATTTGGGGGTGCAAACGACTTTAAATTTGAATTTAAAATCCGTAGTTTTGGATCAATCTTTAAGGTTTCCTTTTACGATTCCAAAGGGATATAAAGCAATTGAATTAGAATGAAATTAACCAACTCACGTTTTACTTTAGCCATTCTTCTTTTGACGTTAATGCTGCATTTAAGTGGTTTTTCTCAAAGTAAGAAACAGCAGGAACTAGAACAGCGACGTCGTGAATTACAGCGTGAAATACAGCAAATTAGTACGTTGTTATTTGCGGGAAAGAAGGAACAGAAGTCCGTTTTTTCTGTTGTCGAAGATTTGAATTTTAAGATTCAAAAACGTAAAAATTTAATCAGCATAACAAACCAACAAGCAAACCTTCTAACAAGAGAGATTAATAATAATCAGACCAAAATATCTAAATTAAGATTTAAATTAAAAGCGCTAAAAGACGATTACGCTAAGATGATTGTTAAGTCTTATAAGAGTAGGGCAAATCAGAGTAAGCTTATGTTTTTACTGTCATCAAGTAATTTCCAGCAAGCCTATAAACGTTTGCAGTATATTAAGCAATATGCAGACTACCAAATGCTTCAGGCAGAACTTATAAAGATCGAAACCGCTAACATGCAGTCGCTTAATATTAAACTCTTAAAGCAAAAAAAGGATAAACAAATGCTTATCAAAGAAAATAAAATTGCTAAGACAACTCTAGATCAGGAACGCCAGCAGCAAGAGTCCCTTATAAAAGACATTAAAGCCAATTTATCTCAGTATTCAGCCCAGATAAAAACAAAGCAGCGTGAGACGGAAAAGATTAACAAAGAGATTCGAAAAATCATCCAAGCAGCTATTGCAGCCTCTAACAAAAAAGCAGGTAAATCTTCTAAAATCAAAGTCTTTTCACTGACCCCAGAGCAAAAAATATTAGCGGCAAATTTCACATCCAACAAAGGGAAGCTTCCATGGCCAGTGGCTAATGGAGTAGTAAAACTACGCTATGGGAATAACCCGTCACCTATTGATCCTTCCTTAACAATTAAAAGTAATGGCGTTCGTATTGCAACTAGTAAGTCAGGACAAGTTCGGGCCGTTTTTGAAGGCGTAGTGCAAGGAGTTATAACCCCTAAAAACGGCAATAATACCGTCTTAATTAGACATGGAAATTACATCACCGTCTATAAAAACTTGTCTAAATTTTATGTCAAAAAAGGAGATAAGGTCGTTACCAAGCAAACGATAGGAGAGGTAATCACAAACAAAGCTTCTGGCGAAGCTATTCTTAGTTTTGGGATCTTTAAAGACAGCTCCACCCAAGACCCTTCAAAGTGGATTTATAAACTATAAAAGTCCTATGAAATAAGTAATAAAATTAATTGGGCTTCTCTCTCTTTTAGCGGGAGTTATTTGGATTTTTTTTAATGAGAATAGCGTTGGAGTTGGAGGTGCACTAATTGGTTTTGGTGTGGCTTTAAGCTATTCCAAAATAAAGTAACTTTTTGCCTAAATAATCAGCAACTAGTCAAAAAGCGCTTTAAGTTCAGTTGCTTCTTGTGCTTTTATTTTCCCAGCTAATAACAAACTTAATTGCTTCCGTCTCAGCGCCCCCTCAAAACGTTGAATTTCAACCTCTGACTCAGGGACTAATTGTGGAATGGCAATAGGAGTTCCCTTGTCGTCTACAGCAACAAAGGTGAAAATAGCTTCGTTGACTTTTACAGATTTTTTAGAGGTTTTATTGTCTACCCAAACATCGATATACACCTCCATTGAGCTTTTAAAAGCACGGGAGACTTTAGCTTCAACCGTGACAATACTTCCTAAAGGAACCGCATGTTTGAAGGCGACATGATTCACAGACGCTGTTACCACTATTTGTCCGGAATGTCGTTGGGCAGCGATGCTTGCAGCACGATCCATTCGAGCCAATAGCTCCCCCCCAAATAGGGTGTGAATTGCATTCGTCTCACTAGGCAAGACTAAATCAGTCATTATTGTTTTTGAGTCTTGCGGGTGCTTAGGGTCCATAAGGTTGTAATATGTAAAGGTGTATAGTACGAAGATTCGCAGTAAACGAAGTGTTTAAGTCTTCCGAAAGAATTAAGGCATGTTTTTAATCAACATCCATGCAGAACGGTTATGTGTTTTTCTAATTTTGAATAGCGCTTTTTCCGCTTCTTTTCTTGTTTCAAAACTATTATAAACAATTTGATGTAGTCCGTATTTATTGACTCCAATGTGGTGTGCATTGTAGCCTAGGTTTTTTAATTCTTGCAGTTTTTTGTCGCTGTTGGATTCCACTCTAAAAGCACCACCAACAATATGAAAGCTGCCACTTCTCTTTTTTAAGCTAACCATTACGGCAGGAAGCGGATTGTCAATAACAAAAGTTGCTTCTTGAATTTTAGCATCTAAACTTACAATCGCACGTTCTTGCGCCAAACTATTCAGTTTTTCAATTTGCGCTAGGTATAAGTTAGACCCAATAGAGCCACTTAAACCAAGGAAAATAACTGCCATTGATGCATAACGCATAAATTGTTTTGAACTTTTTCTTCTAGAAGACAAAGCAATAATGCCGATTGATTCTCGCTCTTTAGCGGCAGTATTTCTTTCAATTAATGGAGATACTAATGTTGCCAATCCAAAAGCCTCACTCATATAATTTATATGATCTGAAGGTATAAACGTTATCACCCCTTGGTTAGAAGACGCTAACTCACCAATATTTTTAAACTCAACTGTTTCGCCTTTTTCTAAACGAGATTTGAGCTGTGTAACTTGCTTCTGAATTTTTTGATTGGCCATCTCAAAGCTAATTTTTTCTACTTCAGAAACATAGCTTGCAAGCAGCCCAT